>QQTW01000272.1_pt1 | contig 31590 bp, 36 predicted proteins | sample 1904831 | NCBI WGS metagenome assembly QQTW01 (sample SAMN09435610, study PRJNA476489) | Subsurface metagenome, whole genome shotgun sequencing project.
ATACTAGAAGTGTTGGCAAAGGAGTCTTTGAGCTAAAAATTAATTATGGCTATGTTTTCGTACTTATTCAGAGATGCATCAACAATTGACTTCATCTGGATTCAAATCTGTAAAATTTATTGACGATCAAGCTAGAATATTTCCAACAGTTGTGGCAATGAAATAGCGAAGCGCAAATATTTATTACAAGAACAACTTTTTAGTTGACTTTACTCTTTTGTGTGATGCAAACGGAGGCTCTACCGAAGCTGTTATGCTAAATCAATAAGTAAAATGCCAAATAAGCAAGCTTCATAAAGGTTTTGATAATTTTAAAATAGTCTAACTGAAGCATTTTCTTCTTCTAACAAATTAGATTGAGCATTGGCTTGCTTCAATTGAATACTGGCTTGCTCAATAGATTCTACAGGTGTGATTGTATAGCTGCTATATCCTGCCTCTATCAAATTGTCTATAGACATCCGCAATAAATTTAAATCGCCTTCTTCAATTGCTAGTTTCAAATAGTCTACAGCTTGCTCAGGATCTTTTGACAATTTTTCAATTAGGTAAGAATCAAAACTAACACTTTTTCCCATTTTATTCACTCCTGTAGTTATCCCAGTATTTATGAGCTTGATTAATATCTCTATCTTGATTGCTTTTATCACCAGCACACAAAAGAATTATTACCGTATTCGCTATTTGACCAAAGTAGACACGATAACCAGCGCCATAATTAATTTTTAGCTCAAAGACTCCTTTGCCAACACTTCTAGTATCTCCTAAATTCCCAAGTTTTACTCGCTCCAATCTTTTAATAACTATAGATGCAGTTCTTTTATCTTTTAAAGAGTCAAGCCATTCAGTGAAAGGTTGCTTACCATCCTGGGTCTCGTATACTTCAACCTGTTTAGGTACTGTTCCCATATTGTCCACAACACCTGCGTTTAATATAGTCTAAGTCCTGAGTAAGCACAATCCGATTCTCTACTCTTGCAAGTTCTAAAATTTCTAGATCGGTTGCAGTCGCGGGCAGAACTTCAGTAACACGCAAAATGTCATAGCCCTGTTGCTGCAAAGCTACAACCGTTAGGGGAGAAATATGAACGTCTGCTATGAATTGAAGACTGTTCACGCAGACCAAACATGAATTAATTGGTCTGAAACTACCCACGCAGCATAGTTAAGAGCTTGTTGAATATCTTCAGTTTCTAACTCTGGGTATGACTCAACAATCTGTTGCATCGATAAATTGCTTGCTAGAAGCTTCAGAACGAAGCCTACTGTGATCCGCATTCCACGGATCGTGGGTTGTCCAAGGCAGACATTAGGATTGATGGTAATGCGATCTAGTTCCATATGCTGTGTTTACTAAATAGTAAAGTTTCTGCCACCAGTCACTTTGTGATAATCAACACAAGCCTACTTGAAGCAGCGTTTTGCTTGCTCAATTAATTCTAAAACTTCTTGTCCCTTCTCAGTCAACTTCCACTACGCTACAACGCTTAAAACCGAGCTTAAGAACTTTTGCGAATACCTTATTAAACGACTTCAAAAAAGAGTATTTTTTCCTTTAGTTGTTCATCTCGCCATATTTTGCTGACCAAAATGTACCACGAGACGAGAAAAAAGCTACGTCTTTATGATCATCTTGCCGTCTTGCTTGTGTATCTGAACAGCGAAGCATTTGTTTTTTATCACTTCCCTTACTATACTCGTACAGCTCAAGCGGCTTTCCACAAACTGGACACTGATTTGAGGGAGACGTTGCCTCACTTTTAAGAGGAACCTTTGACCTTTTTGCTTTTTTCGTTGATTGGCTAGAACTAGTCTTAGTTGGAACTTTTACTGACTTTGGGGAGCTGCTCCGCTTGCCAATTTCGCCATAGCTAGGTGACCAAAATCCTGACTGAACAGCAAAATAAGCTACATTTTTATGATCATCCCGGCGTCTAGCTTGAGCATCGGAACAGCGGAGCATTTGCTTCTGTTGATTTTCCTTGGTGTATTCATACAATTCGAGTGGCTGACTGCAGACAGGGCAGGCATGCTCTGTGATGTTTGACGGCGTTCTTGTAGCGGCGCTCACTCCATTATTTTGGCTAGATTCTTTGAGTTCGGAGTAGGGCAACTCGTATACCTGATTTTTACTCGACCAAAACATAGCAGTGCCGCAGCCCTGATTTGAGCATTTCAGGAAGTGGTCAGCCTTTAGCTTTTCAGAGCGACAAGGAATTTTCTGCATCAGCCACTCGCACTTGGGACAGTGGACTTGCGTCAGCTCTACTTTTCTGCTATCGCCTGAGGTAACACTAGATTTGGCTGTTTGTCTGCTACCGCTTGAGGTAACACTAGATTTGGCTGCTTTTCTGCTACCGCTTGCGGCAACACTGGATTTAGCTGCTTTTCTGCTACCGCCTGAGGTAACACTAGGACTACCTAGAGACTGATACGCTGCCTTTAGTGCCGGTGCAAAGTAGGTTTCATTCCAGTTGATGATGTACGGTTCCCATTGTTGTTTTCCAGCGGCTATACCATCAAGTGCCGATTCCATTTCGGCTGTAAACTCAGGCTCAACCATTTTGGGTAACACCCGCATCAAAAAGTCATCGACCTCCATTCCCAGCTGGGTAGGATGCAGGTATCCCTTCACCAAACTGGCGTACTCGCGCTCACGCAAAACCTTTACAGTTGGGGCATAGGTCGAAGGTCTGCCAATCCCCCGTTTCTCCATCGTTTGCACTAATTTGGGTTCACTATAACGCGGGGGCGGCTGAGTTTGCTTCTTCTCGGAACCGGCTTGTTTGAGCTTCAACGTCTGCCCTTGCTGCACCACTGGCAAATGGGAATCGCTAGATATGTCATTCCAGTATTTTGTATACCCCTGAAATGTCACCACCTGACCTCTTGCTTGCCAAAAAACTTCTCCTGAGCGAGAGACAATTCGCGTTTTCTGCAATCTAGCTGACTGGCACAAAGAAGCGATCGCTCTTCCCCAAATCAGGAAGTAGAGCTTAGCCTCTTCTTGACTCAACCTTACACTCAGGTTGTCAGGAGTATTTTCTACATGTGTTGGTCGAATTGCTTCATGGGCTTCCTGTGCCCCAGCTTTACTTCTCTGAGTAGCTACCCGCTGTGGTACATTCTCAGGATCATGCTGTTCTAGCCATTGGCGTGCTTGTTGGCAGTAGTCGTCTGCCAGAGCAATCGAATCTGTCCGCATATATGTGATGTGCCCCTGCTCATATAGAGCTTGGGCTACTTTCATCGTCTTTTCTGGTCCAAACTTGAGCCGAGAACCAGCTGCCTGCTGCAAACTTGATGTTGTGAATGGTGCTGGCGGCTTACGGGTTGTGCTGGTTGCATCTATACGCGCGACCTGATGAGAATGCGATCGCGCTTGAGCCACTAAATGGTCAGCTTGCTCCTGACTCAGGACTCGCAATGATTCGACTTGCTTCTCTTTTGAGTCTTTTGCATCATCGCTCATCTCAGCTTCTGATCCTGACTCAGCCTGGTTGAGCGATGTACCTGCATAGTAAGCCCGAAATCCCTCTTCATAATCAACGTATACATTCCAGTAATCCTGGGGAATGAACGCTTTAATCTCGCGCTCACGTTGACAGAGTATATGCAGAGTAGCACTTTGCACCCGGCCCATTGACTTTGCTCCATTTCCGAGCTTCCAGAGCAGGGGTGAGCCTTTATACCCAACAAGTTTGTCAAGAGTATCTCGACAGCGACCAGCGGCAACCAGGTTTAAATCGAGACTACGAGGTTGAGAGAGCGCCTGTTTAACCGCTCTGTCTGTGATTTCTGTATAAGTCACCCTTTTAGGGTTTCTAATTCTCAGTTGCTCGACTAAGTGCCAACCTATCGTCTCGCCTTCGCGATCCGGATCAGTAGCTATAAAAATTTCTGATGCTTGCTTGACAGCTTCTCGTAAATCCTTCAGTACCTGCTTGCCTCGAACGCCTCTAGGAACATAGCAGCAGTCAATGCGGTTGCGTTGACTATCTAAGGTGAAGCCCAAAGAGTCCTCTCCCTCATTGGCTAACTCGACAACATGACCCATGCTGGCTTTGATATTCCAGTCAGATCCCAAGATTTGTTTGAGCTTTTTGATTTTGCCAGGTGATTCACAAATCAAAAGCCGACTAGACATAGTTGGTTCCTATCCTGACTTAAACTGTCGGCGCTGTATGTTTTTTGTGCATTGCTTCACCGGTTGGCACGTGGTCCTCCCTTCGACTCCAAATTAGAAACACGAGTATCTAACTGATCGATTCTTTCCCTAAGTTCAATCGCCAGAGTTGCTAGCCGGTCGAACATTGGATCACCACTTAGCCCCTGCCGATATCGTCCTGTATTGTTAGAAGGAGGTGAAGCAGCTGGCATTGGACCACCGCCGCTTCGATTAAGCTGAGACTCTATCCGATTGAGCCGCGACTGAATACCACGAATATCCAGTTCCAGTGAATTGACGCGGGAACCTGATTGTGATGAGGCAGGGGCAGAGACCAACCCACCCCAGACAATAATTAGTAAAAGCAGGGCCATACAAAATATGGCAAGTCTGTTAAAAGAACTATTGTTTTTAGGCATGGCTTGTGGTGATGAACTAATTTTTAGGGAGTCCTCCCAGGAATTAACACAAAACTCAAAACGCTAACTATCAGATTGCAGGCGGTCAAATAGAATTTGCCAGTCAGTTAAGCCACTTTCTGATTCTTTCACTTCAAAAGTCACGTTACACGCTTTAGGTTGCGCAAGTGCTTGAACACATAGCTCCGCGATCGCGTCTCGACTGACCTTGCCCTTAATATTATCGCCTTGCTCAAAAATCAACGGCTTAACCCCAACTTCTTCAGTTAGAGCACAAGGTCTAATAATGGTGTAAGGCAATCCACTTTCTCTTATGCTGTCCTCTCCCCTCAACTTCCATGTTAGAATTCCCCCTAACTGGTCATTCATCCGCACCGCTGGTGGTTCTTCCTCTAAATTAATTCCAGGACGACCGGGACGAGTTACTCCTGCTGAACTAACTAGCACGAACCGGGGTAACGTCGCGCCACCGTATGCCTTGATAGATTCTACTTGCAAGGCAAAGTTACCAGGCGAAAACTTTGGGTTCAGCTCACCGTCATACTCGAACTTACTTAACATCAGCTGGAAAGAGCAAATGTTGCTGGAGTCAATTGGAGCGGAGTTTTGCAATGTTTTGGCACGAAACACTGGAATTAACTCAGCAAAAGGAATGCGAACATTCATCCAGCTATTATTCACGGTATCGAAAGAGTAAGAGTAGGCAGTGCCATCCCATTTTGTCTCTGTGCGGATGAGGAACTTATAACGCTTCCCGTCTCCTCTGACACGCAATTCCATACCCTCATAACCAGCTAAGTTAAATGACGGGTCAAAGTTACGAGTGCGAACTGAAGCAAAGCCACCAGAGTTAGCGGTTGACACGTTGCCAGCAAATAGAGCCGTGCCATCTACCAGTTGGATACCACTTTCACTTACGCCACCCATCACAACATCATCCACAGCGCCCCAGGTATTCTTCAAATCGTCCGATGGGTTTGTGAAATCGAATACCAGTTTTTCGTCAGGTGCCGTACTCAAATGCTTAGCAGCCGCCTGTACCAAATTCTTCACCCCCAGATATTCCACTGACTCTGGAGTGTCTCCCACAATTTCGGGCTGGTAGAACTTAATCCCCTGATTGTACTTGGCTCGATCTGGTGTGTCTCCTTCAACAGGTTGTACGCGCACCGCTGTGCAACACACCATAGCTTGAGCGTCTACCATCATTTCAGGAGTTAAAGTCTGTGGCTTTGTGGTATCACCAACAACTAACTCCACGTTATCACCGAGTACCGCCCGTGCTTTGTCGGCATCTCTGACAAGGGCTCGCACTTTATAACCACGCTCAACAAGTCGCTGCACCACTCGCTTACCGACACCGCCTGTAGCCCCAGCTACCAGTATCACTCCCACGCTTTTTTCTCCAGTAGGTCTATCTTTATTATCGTTGACACGACCTTGAAGTAATTGCTGGAGCCAACTGACAAAAGGGATCACCTCAAAATAGGCAAGTGTTTGGAAAAACCTGCCAGCATCCCATTGAGAGCGATTTTTTTCATTCATGACCTGCCCTCATTCCGTACCATTGCCAGCTAAGCCATTTCTAAGGTGTACCACAGTAGAGCTTGAGAGACATGATAAGCTCATTCTAGCCGATGCATTGGTTACACAGTGTGATTTCAGGTGAGGTGCAAGCATGTCTTATTGGGCAACATTATCTGGTGTTGCACTGGTTCACATAGCAGCTATGGTTAGCCCAGGTCCTAATTTCCTCGTCGTTACCCAAACATCGATCAGTCAGCCACGCCAGATGGGCATCCTGACAGCGATGGGCATTGCTACGGGTGCGCTCATTTGGTCTAGCAGTGCTCTTATAGGAGTAAGTTTTCTCTTCGAGAAGCCCTGGCTCTACCAAGGAGTGAGGTTTTTTGGTGGTGCCTATCTGGTCTACTTAGGAATTAAAATGTGGCTCCATGCTGCCGAACCCCTTAACGCGACACCTACCCTATCCAAAAGAGTGCGTTCAGCTTGGTCTTTTTATCAAGCTGGTTTGATGACCAATCTCACCAACCCGCAGTCAGTCGTTTTCTTTGGCAGTATCTTCGCTACTCTCTTACCGCCAGAAGGACCGCCGTGGGTTAGGGTTGCCGCCGTAGGAATCATTGTTAGCAATGCGATCTGGTGGCACTGTCTTCTTGCCTTGGTCTTTTCTACTGGTAGAGTGCAACGGGTATACCGTAGTGCCAAACGATTTATTGATCAAGTGGCAGGTGGCATTCTCACCATTCTTGGCTTACGCCTAATATTCTCATCAAATCGCTGAAAAAGCCACAAATCTTGCACCGCCTGTAAAAGTGAATTACCCGGAATTAAATTGTTTCCCCTTTTATAGGAACGAGATAGCATCCGTTAATCTTCCAAATGCCATCGGGTTGCTTTTCCATTAAGTAAAGCGCCCTCACTGGTTCTCCATCAGGGCTAAGTAGGAGCACCTGTTGAGTTGGGATTCCCTCCACAGAAGTTAGATCCTCAAACACTACAGAGCGAGGACGATAGACTGGCTGGTAAGAAGCTCTAACCATTGCTAGAAAATTTTTCGCAGTCCCAAATTGAGTTCGAATTCCTGGACTGGCAAAAGCGAAAGCCCCGTCAGCATCGTCACGTCGAAGTGCATCAAGTTGTTGCTCGATAACAGAGCGGATCGCTGTGCGATCAGTATCAGTAACCTGCATTTGCTGAGCCTTAACGGGTAGGGTGAAAAGTAGTAGGGCAATCAATAGTTGGATAGGCCAACGGACGAGACGAGCCAGGTAAACTTTTTTTTGACACATTCGGGCTGTTCGTTGATTGCTTCGATTATCGAGCGTAGCAGCTATCTGCTGAGAAAAGAAGGAATATATTATGCTTCAGTTCCACCCCCCTGGCTTTGGACAACGAGTCATAGAGACATCGCTGGGCTCAATGATTTATTACACCCCAATCACTACACCGTGGTCGGTTGCTGACACAGAAGATTTGCCCCCTCTCCTCTTCCTGCACAACTTTGGTGGTGGGGCTTCGGCTTATGAGTGGTCTAAGGTTTATCCCGCTTTTGCCACTAATTACCGAGTTTTAGCCCCAGACTTAATCGGTTGGGGTCAGTCTGCTCACCCCGTCAGAGACTACCAAAGTGTTGATTATCTGACAACCATAGCAGAATTTATTCAACAGTCTTGTCACTCCCCAGTGGCAGTAGTAGCGTCTTCCCTGACGGCTGCTTTAACTGTTCGTTTGGCAATTCAACAACCCGATTTATTCCAGGCATTGTTTCTTGTGTGTCCATCTGGATTTGCCGACTTTGGGCAGGACGCTGGGCGTAGGCTGCCGCTTCAGGTAATCAGTACACCACTGTTGGATCGCTTGATTTATGCTCTAGGCGCTGAAAATGAAGTGGCGGTGCGTAACTTTTTGGAGCGATTTCTCTTTGCCAAACCAGAGCGAGTGTCTCAAGAAATGGTAGAGGCTTATTTAGCGTCCGCACAACAGCCCAATGCAGAGTATGCAGCGCTGGCTTTTTTGCGGGGAGACCTTTACTTTGATCTTGCTCTGTATATTCAGCAACTTACTGTACCTACGGTCATATTGTGGGGTGAACAAGCGCAGTTTACCAATGTTAATTTGGGACGGCGTCTGGCAGAGCTGAATACTAAAGCAGTCCAAACCTTTGAAGCGATCGCGGGAGTGGGGGTGTTACCTCATTTAGAGATGCCGGAGGTAGTGATTGGTCTGCTAGAGCGTTATTTACGGCGTTAACCAATAGCGACAAATTTCAGCACCAAAGCAACTAATTTGTCAAGGATACGTCTTTAGTATTTGCGGAATCCTTGTTACATTGGCTGAGTTTTAATTATACTGCAAGGTTTTAAAGCTGAATTGGATGATTTTCAGTTTTCAAATTGATTTGAAAACATTTTAGCAAAACTAACGATATCACTTGTGGAGAATCGGATCAATGTCTATTTTTAACGGTTGGCAGTCTGGAACCGCTGCCCTAACGGCGTTGAGCATGACGGCTGGTGCCGTTGCACCTGCGCCCTCTTTTGCCCAAACTGCTGCTTTTTCTGATGTACCGTCTGGTTACTGGGCTAAAAACTATATTGCCCAACTAGCGCAGCGCAATATAGTCGCCGGATTTTCTGACGGTAGCTTCCGACCTCAACAACCGGTAACGCGCTCCCAGTTTGCTGCCATGGTGGGGAAAGCCTTCCCAACAACACCGAAAAGGGGCGCAATCCAATTTACCGATGTGCCTGAGTACTGGTGGGCCTCCACTGCGATCCAACAAGCCTACACGACTGGTTTTCTGACAGGTTATCCGGGCAATCGCTTCCAGCCTAACCGGAATATTCCGCGCGAACAAGTCTTAGTTGCCCTTGCTAATGGATTGAATTATTCTGTCAGCGGTTCAACCGCAGAAACTCTGCAATACTACAGCGATGCCAATACCATATCTGGCTATGCCCGCGCTCCGATCGCAGCAGCGACTCAGCAAAAGATTGTGGTGAACTATCCCAATGTCAAGTTCCTAAATCCAGCTCGAACAGCAACGCGAGCAGATGTGGCGGCTTTTATCTATCAAGCATTGGTCAACTCTAGGCAAGCGGCGGCAATTAATTCGCCCTACGTTGTAGCACAACAAACTATGCCGGTCGCCAGAATTCCATCTGGAACCAGCATTCTGATCAGGTACGACCAGGCAGAGAGAATTCTCGTCACCAAGGATGAAATAGCGCCTTTAACGCTAATAGTGGCGCAAAGCGTCGCCAGTCGTGAAGGAACGGTATTAATTCCATCTGGCAGTCAAGTAGTCGGTGAACTACGACCAACTGAGGGGGGTTCCCAATTCGTTGCCCGTAAGCTGACCTTACCCTCCGGTCAGCAGTACGACATTAACGCTACCTCCGGGGTTATTACCAAAACCGAACGGATTAGCAAGGGTGCTAACGCGGGTAAAATAGCGACGGGTGCAGCGGTGGGGGCAGGAGCGGCAGCAGCGCTCCAGGCTGTGACAGGCGATCGGGATGTTGAGGTTTTACCAACTGTGGGCGGTGCTGCCGTTGGTAGCTTGCTTGGTCTGTTCTTAGGTCGGCAGAGCGTTGATCTGGTCACGATTGACCCCAATACTGATCTACAGTTAGCTTTAGGTTCAGACTTGACTCTTGCACAGCGTAGAAGCACCCAATAAGCGCTCTGCTGTTATGCCACTGGCAACCAGACGATAAAGGTAGTCCCTGAGCCGCCAGCGACCGAGTCAGCCCTGAACTGAGCAGGACTGAAAACTTGAATCTCACCCTGCATTTGCTCTATCAAGTCTTTAGCGATCGCCAACCCCAAACCTGTCCCAGGAATCTGCGAATTGAGCTGTACACCCCGGTAATGCCGCTCAAAGACATGCTTTAAGTCTTCAGGCGGAATCCCAGAGCCAGTATTGCTGACAGCAATACCCTGCAAATGACCTTGCTCTAGTCCCGCCTGGACGTAAATCTGTCCCCCAGATGGCGTGTACTTCAAAGCGTTGTCGATCAGATTACTTAACGCCTCCCGTAGCGCTTTGGCATTAGCTTTTACCGGCGGCAAGTTGGGGGGAATGTCTGCCTGTAAATCCAGATTTCGCTCCCCGGCGATCGCCCAGGCTGATGCTAACAGCGGTTCTAAGACATTAGCCATTTGGCATAATTCTGCTGTTTTGGCAAGTTCTGAACTGAGGAAACTTCCCTCTGGGATTCCGCTTTGCGGAAACCACATTTCGTCCTTGCCACCGCTTAGAGTTGCACCTGTGGCTTCACTGTTCGGCAGCAACGGCACTAGAAGGTTTGCTGGTGGGACAGTCGCTTTCATAAACAGCCGGGCTGGAGGCAGCGATTTTTGCGGATTTTCCGCTGCCGTCAGGTCAATTACCTGATCGAACTGTTGCAGCAACTCTTGGAGGCGCTCGCTCTCCCGTATAATATTATCTGCCACTGCGCGATTAGCATCTCCTGGTAGGAAGCGCTTGAGGAGCAGTTTGCCGAACGTAAGCAAAGCCGTTAAAGGATTGCGAAACTGGTGCAATAAGTTATCTAGCAAATCGCGTTGCTTCGCCTGGAGACGCTTTTGTTGACTCAACTGCTGTTCAAACCACTCTCGACGCTGGTCTAATAGTCTAGCGATCGCCAACGTCTGAGCTATGCGTTCAATCTCACTACGCTCCCGCTCATTCCACGGTCTGTCTTCCCTACCTGTGACCAGCAACCCCATTAACACACCTTCATGCATCAGAGGTAAAACAATTTGCGCGCTGGACAGTAGATGGCCTTTTTTGTCCGGTTGGTAATCATCCGCTCCAATATCTGTCAACAACTCTGGTGTTCTGGAGGAAACCCAAGAATATGCCTCTGGAGATTCTGATAACATTAACGGTTGGGTGTCGCCCCTCTTTTCTGCCGGTGGTAGCGCGAAAGCATTTGGTACTTCCCATGCCACTGCTGTTTCTGGATAAGCCACTATCGGAATAAGCTTGGTTTGGGCAGTCCCATCATTTACCAGTTCTTCTGTCAAATAGACAACGCTCAAAGCTGCTCCCAATCCTTGGGTTAGCAGCGCTACCTGGGAGCGGCATAGAGTGATAAACTCAGAACTGGTAGACATTAACATCGGCTAACCCTTAATCTCTCCTGCTAACCTTCTTCCAAAACTGCTCCAAGTTCCTCCCCTCAGTCACAATAAAGCCAGGAAATATATAATTTACATCCTATCACGCCAACAAGCGCGGACGGCACAGATCAAGAGCGCTGCCTGGAGGCCCTACTCCGAAGTGTAAAGCGCTTTGTATCAATCACTTAACACAAGTTGATTTTTGGAATTTGAGCGGATACAATGGCGACGGCTTTGGTAACCAGGACTACAATTGTCAGTGTAAAATCAGAGGAGGGAAAGAGGGTGGCAAGGAGACGGAAGCGCAAAAGTCGTCGTCGCCAAGAAGGACGCCGAATCCTCGAGCATGTGCCTCAATATAGCATTGAAAGTGGCGAAGAAAAACCTGTGACAGCCGCTCGGAAATTCATTCAAGCGGAGGGGATTTTGCCACCGGCACTGCTACTTGTTAAACGGAATGAACATACTACAGACCGTTATTTCTGGGCAGAAAAGGGATTGTTTGGAGCCCAATATGTGGAAGAGAACCATTTCTTGTTTCCCAGCCTGCGAGTGCTAGAAAGCCCTCCAGAAAAGGAAGCCGTTGCTGTGCGTAAGTGAATGCCACGTCAATTGATTGTGAACCCCGCTCAAATAGTTGTGTTTGAGCGGGGTCATTTTTTGAACTCAGTTATTCATACGGTTGTAACTTTATAGCTCGTTGTAACTCAAGGAGTTCATCGCGATGGGCGACGACGGTAATTTTGCTTTGCGACTGTAATTTACCGTTATGTGTCTCTTCCACTTTGAGTGACACCTGCTCTGGACGTGCAGCTCTTTTCCAATAAAAAACACCGGCAGCAGGTGAGAGCAGTACTAACCACAGAGAAATAGCACTCAGACTGGGAAAAATGAATGAAACAACCAGCGCTAGACAAAGAATGCCAGCGAAGGCAAGCAGCGACAGGAAAATGGCTAGAAAAACGCTGGGTCGGACAAACCCTTCGAAAATAACCTGGTTTTGCTCCGCGTCTACCTTTACCACCTGGTAGGAACGCTGAGCAAAATACTGCTGCAATTGAGTCATTAAAGAGGCTTCTGCTTGCTCTGACACTAATTCAACTTTTTGCGTTCGATCTTTAACCGATGCTCGAATAAAGAAGACTAGCCCGACGGCCATCAACACCGTCAGGAGCAAGGTGGATGGGAGAATAGCGGTATTCATGGAATTTTGTTACAAAGCATACTTTTTTAGTATTATTTAATTATTGTTATCACTTATGTAATTTTGCCAAAGGTGAGCCAACTGTTGAGCTTGGTGCTGCCATTCTGAGCTAACCTGATACATGCGCCTAGGACGTCCACGCCCTTCAACTTTCTGCCAATAACCACTGATAGCCTTTTCGTCTTCCAGAAATTTGAGCGCGCTATATAGGACAGTATCAGAAAGCCGGTACATGGGGTAGTCAATTTCTAAGCACTGAATCAACTCTGTTCCGTAAGACTCTCTCCGTAACAAAACTGACAGGACATAACAAATTGCTAGTTCCTGAGGTAGATAAGTCGGAGGAGGATTTTGAAAGAACTGATAGATATCCTCAAGTTTCATGGGGTGACCCACTAAACATTCCTTACCGTCAAGCCTGGGCTTGCTGCAAAAAATCTGAATTGCTAATAACAAGTTTCAGAAACGCTTGGCGTTGAAGCAATTCTAAACGGTTAATCGAGGATTGTCTGCCAAATTTGATGAAGAATTCCTCAACATAACTTCGGATGGTTTAGCCTCGTCAAACAAATGTGATAGAGATCTATCCTATCCACTGCTTATTGGAGAGGAATATGCCAGACAGGTCAGACTCACAATCGTTACCTTCGGCTCTTCAGCAAATCGCCGTTACTTTTCGTTTGGCGGGCTGGGTTAGCTTTTGGAGTCAGTTAGTGCTAGGCGTTGTTTCGACTCTGATTTTATTGGCTGCGGGCTTGAGTCGCGATGTGGGTCCCCAAGCTCAAAGAAGTCCGGGAACTGGGGTCGGCATCGTATTGGCGGTTAGTGGAGTCGTTACGCTGGGCTTAGGAGCCTATTTGGCTTTCCGCTACACTCGTATTGCCAGGCGTCTGCAATCTACTAATTCGACCAACCGCCCTCGCAAGGCAGACACAATTCAAATCCTACGACTCGGATTGATCGTGAATCTGGTAGGAATGTTATTGACTATCATGGGAGCCCAAGCCATTGCTGGGACTCTCATTCTCAGATCGCTGTCTGTGCCCCAAACAGGACTGGGGGGAGCGCTATACAACCCTCAACAGCTGATTCGCCCACTAGATATTTTTGTAGTACAAGCGAATACCAACACAGTTGCCGCCCACTTTGCCGGGCTTGTAGTTTCGCTTTTTCTGCTCAGTCGCGTCAATAAGCAGTAGATAAGAGCGATCTCCGTGTATCTTAAGTTATTGGCAGAATAAATTGGGGAAAATCCGTGCTGGATATTAAGCAAATCCGGGAAAATCCACAAGCTGTTCAGGAGCGTTTGAATCGTCGTAGCAACTATGACATTCAGAAAATTTTGCAATTGGATCAGCAACAACGGGAATTGGAAGGAAAGCGATCGCAACTTCAAGCCCGCAGCAATGCAATCGGTAAATTAGTCGGACAAAAAATCAAAGCGGGTCTTGCCCAAGATTCAGAAATTCAAAGCCTTAGCGAAGAAGGCAACACAATAAAAGCTCGCCTGAGTGAACTGGAGCCACAAGAAAAAGAACTGAAAACTCAGATCGAAGCACTCTTATTAGCACTTCCCAACTTACCCAGCGACTCTACACCGATCGGCAAGAGTGAAGAGGAAAACATTGAAGTGCGCCGCTGGGGCGAGGAGTACATTCCTCAAAACCCCCAAATTCTCCCTCACTGGGAAATTGGGGAAAAGCTGGGTATTCTCAACTTTGAGCGTTCTACCAAAATTGCTCAGAGCCGGTTTGTCACTATAATTGGTGCCGGTGCTGCTCTGGAACGGGCGTTGATTCAATTCATGCTTGATCGCCAGATAGCAGCTGGGTATGTGGAAGTCATACCTCCGATTTTGATTAATACCCAGTCTCTCACAGCATCCGGTCAACTGCCTAAGTTTGCAGAAGAAAGCTTCAAGTGCGCTGCTGATGACCTCTGGCTCATTCCTACTGCAGAAGTGCCAATCACCAATCTTTACCGCGATGAAATCCTCGCCGCGACGGAATTGCCAATTTATCACTGCGCTTATACCCCTTGCTTTCGGCGGGAAGCTGGTAGCTATGGTCGGGATACACGAGGGCTAATTAGACTACATCAGTTTAATAAGGTTGAGCTATTTAAATTTGTCCATCCCAATACCTCAGAGCAAGAGCATCAAACGCTAGTCCAAAATGTCGAGGCAATCTTGCAGGCATTGCAGTTACCTTATCGGGTAGTGGAATTGTGTACGGGTGACTTGGGCTTTGCAGCTACTAAGACCTATGATCTGGAAGTTTGGTTACCTTCGTCTGGTAAATACCGTGAAATCTCTAGCTGCTCCAATTGTGGCGACTTTCAAGCGCGGCGAGCCCAGATTCGCTTTAAGGAATTAGGGAAGAAAGGAACCCAGTTTGTGCATACGCTGAATGGTTCTGGTTTGGCGGTGGGTCGCACAATGGCAGCAATTCTGGAGAATTATCAACAACCAGATGGTACGGTTCGGATACCGTCAGTGCTGCAACCCTATATGAAGTGTGAGGTACTTACGGATGGAACACCGTAGGAAGAGAAGGAGTCAGGAGTCAGAAGACAGAAGTCAGAATTTGGGTGGGGATGTTCTGTCCCCTGCTAGAGTATCGGTCGCCATCAAACTTTCCTTCCAGGAGAGACGCTCGTCATTGCCCTTCTGTCTCCTGTCTCCTGCCTTCTGACTTCTGGTTAAAATGAACAAATATGTAGCTAAGTTTAATCAGATTTGTCTATGTCAGTTTTGGCAGCGATCGCAGTTTTAGCCCTTCTAATAGTGGTACACGAACTGGGGCACTTTGTAGCAGCAAGGTCTCAGGGTATCCACGTTAATCGTTTTTCAGTTGGCTTTGGCCCTGTCTTGTTGAAGTACCAGGGAGCAGAAACCGAGTATGCTGTGCGGGCATTCCCGCTGGGCGGGTATGTCGGCTTTCCTGATGAGGACCCCGATAGTAAGATCCCTCCCAATGATCCGGATTTGCTCCGCAACCGTCCCGTTCTGGACCGGGCAATTGTGATCAGTGCTGGGGTGATTGCCAATTTGATATTTGCCTACTTCCTATTGGTGGTGCAAATTAGTGCAGTAGGGATACCGCAAGCAAGCCAACCAGGGATTTTAGTACCACAACTGGCTTCAGAAGTGAGTTCTGTAGCAGCTAAAGCCGGAATTAAGCCTGGAGATGTCATTTTGGCAGCCAACGGCAGAGAGTTTGGTACCTCCCTGCAAGAGCTAGATGTTTTAAGGGAAATAATTAGAACAAATCCAGAGCAATCGATTCAGTTTACAATTGCGCGTGGCGCTCAACAGGTGTCCCTGACTGTGACTCCCGAAGCCAAGTCAAACGGTCAGGGTAATATTGGCATTGGGCTTGCTCCTAACGGCAAAGTAGAACGTCGTCGAACTGCTAACCTGGTGGAAGCTTTTCGCGCTGCTGCTACACAATTTCAGCAGATTGTCATTCTCACGTTTCAAGGCTTTGGGCAACTAATTAGTAACTTCAGCGAAACTGCAAACCAGATTTCGGGTCCAGTTGCAATTGTGGACTTTGGAGCAAAAATTGCTCGCTCAGATGCCGCTAGTCTGTTTCAGTTTGCCGCTTTAATTAGTATCAACCTGGCGGTCATTAACATTTTGCCTCTACCAGCCTTGGATGGAGGTCAACTAGCCTTTCTGTTAATTGAAGGATTGCGCGGCAAACCGTTGCCTACGAATATTCAAGACGGTGTCATGCAAACTGGGTTAATGGTATTGCTAGGTTTGGGCATCTTCCTGATTGTGCGCGACACGGCAAACCTGGAGTGGGTACAAAAGTTGTTCCAGTGAGCATTACACGCAAATGGTCAGCTAAAAAGCAGCGCGCCTTAGAAATTCTGGTTCGTCTGAAGCAGCTCTACCCAAATGCTCCCTGTACGCTGAATTACGAAACGCCGGTGCAGTTATTGGTAGCAACAATTCTCTCGGCTCAGTGTACAGATGAACGGGTAAATCAGGTGACACCGGAATTGTTTCGTCGTTTTCCTGATGCACCCGCTCTGGCAAGTGCAGATTTGGAAGAGCTGGAGACAAGAGTACGTTCTACTGGGTTTTATCGCAATAAAGCCAAGAATATTCAGGCTGCCTGCCGTATCCTTGTCAAGGAGTTTAGTGGTCAAGTACCAGCGCGGATGGAACAGCTGTTACAGCTGCCAGGAGTAGCGCGTAAGACGGCGAATGTGGTTCTCGCACATGCTTATGGCATTAATGTTGGAGTGACCGTGGATACCCATGTAAAGCGTCTCAGCTATCGCTTAGGATTGACTGAACATACAGATCCAATCCACATTGAGCGAGATTTGATGCGGTTATTGCCGTCGCCGGAGTGGGAAAATTGGTCAATTCGGCTGATTTACCACGGTCGAGCCATCTGTAAAGCTAGAAATCCGGCTTGCTGCTCTTGTGTCCTTGCTAATTTATGCCCATCTGCTAATCTGGGGTCTGAAGCCCCTCTTAGTAGGCAGGGGAGCAGGGGAGCAGGGGAGCCAGCGCCGTGCGGGGGTTCCCGCCGTTGAGGCGACTGGCGTGAGCAGGGAGCAGGGGAGCCAGCGCCGTGCGGGGGTTCCCCCCGTTGAGGCGACTGGCGTGAGCAGGGAGCAGGGGAGAAACAACCCCATGCTTCAGGCAATTCCATCAGATAGAATTGAAGATGGTGTCTTTACTAAACAGAAATTGCAGAAATTATGGCCAAGAAGAGCATGATTGAGCGCGAGAAAAAGCGCGAGAAGATAGTCGCACAGTATTCTGATAAGCGGCAAGCTTTGATAGAAGAGTTTGAGAACGCCACCTCTCAACGCGCCAAAGTTGAGATACACCGGCAAATCCAACAGCTACCCCGTAACAGTTCTCGTACTCGTTTACGGAACCGTTGCTGGGTTACTGGTCGTTCTAGAGGTGTTTATAAGGACTTCGGCCTTTCTCGTAACGTGATGAGAGAATGGGCTCACCAAGGTCTTTTGCCCGGTGTGGTCAAGTCTAGCTGGTAAGCTTTAATACGTTTGGATTACGTGTTTGTACGATGGCTTTTAATTGCTAATTGCTAATCGCGCCATTCCGTTAGCAATTAGCCGTTAGCTGTCACTGACCACAACAGCGATCAATCCCAAGGCTGCTTAAAAGTAGATCACTGACGGCGTTGGCGATCGCAAACTCCCCATAAAAGCTTTTAGAAAAATCAAAGGCTTGCATCTCTGTGATCAGCGCGAGTACAAGAGATCCCAGGTCATTCTCTCCTTCCATCCGCTGTCGAACAAAAATTTGCGCGGCTCGTTGGGCAATTTGCTGGTTAACTGGCTCGGGAAGAAATTCTTCATCGAGCCACCGCCACAAAACTTCTTGCAGCCATTCGCCCTCTTGTTGAGGATTTTGAGCCGGTGGTAGGGTGATAGGTGGAATCGGTTCAGACATTTTTGTCTATCAGCCGTCGTGCAGCCGCATCAGATTTTAAATTTTAGCCATAAAGGAAATTTGTCTTACGGTAAAGACAATATCTAGATTTTAAGATAACGCTCATCCAAATTACAGCAAATGCTTTAGTGGCTGCATAACTAATTCATGGAATATGATACTTCTGCCATCATTCAGGGGTACGCTCAGGGCTACTTTCTGATGGCTGATGACAATGATGGCTTGGGGTGGTATTCGAGCCATGATCGCACCCTGATTCCGTTAGATGAACGCTTTCACTACCCCAAGTCACTGCGGCGCGTGATTAACTCTGAGCGTTTTACCATTGCCATCAATCGCGATTTCAAAGGTGTGGTGGCTGGGTGTGCCAATCGGGAAACAACTTGGATTTCACAAGAGTTACAAGAAATTTACTGGTCGCTTTATCAGTCAGGTTGGGCTTATAGTTTTGAAACCTGGCAGGGTGACGAGTTGGCTGGGGGAATTTTGGGGATTGTGATTGGAGGAGCCTTTATTGGGGAATCGATGTTTTACCGAATTCCCGAAGGGTCAAAGGTGGCGATGGTGAAGTTGGTAGAGAGATTGCGCTCAAACCAGTTTGTTTTCTTTGACGCCCAAATGATGAATCCTCATTTAGAGCGCTTTGGAGCTTATCAGGTTAATGAAAATGAGTATCAAGCTTTGCTTGAGCAAGCGTTAATTTGTCGGTGTTCAATTATTTGATACCGGTACCGCCAAGACGCCAAGAGCGCCAAGGTTTATAGGCTATCCCTCGTTCCCAGGCTCAGCCTGGGGATGAGAATACCAAGGCTCTGCCTTGATTTGATGCTGGCGCAAGATCTAGGTTATGGTTTTGTTTTTTGTTCGGTGACTAAGGTGAGCGTGGACCATTCACCTTTGTCGTTGTAGCGGCGAATTAGTCGCTGGCGCAGATCAGGTTGGAGCAGCCAACCGACTTCTAGGAAAAAAGCTTGACCTACTTTTACTTGCTGCGGGGAGGTGGAAGAGGCTCCGTCTGGTAGTAGTAAGATTTGATTGGTGTAGGGTCCTTCGTCAAAGTAGAGAATTGAATTTTCTATTCTGGCAGTTGAGGTGATGTTGCGGGTTGATGCTCCTTGGTTGATGGTGAGCTGCTGTGTAAGCTGACTGTCGCTGTTTTTATCTATTTGGAGCTTTGTGGGATAGGTGTCAGGTGAACGCCAATCCGGATAAAGTGTCACCGCTTCTCCCTGCCATTCTCCCACTAGGTCGTCTACTGTCAGATGTGGGCGTTCTGGTGTCGTTGTATTTGCAAGTCTTTCCCGAATTAGTGTCAGTCTGTCTAGTTGACCGCTTTTGTTGAATAGCTGCACGAGTCGTAAGCGGCGATCGCTATCTATCAAGCCTAGTTCTGCGCCAAACTCCGAAAAAGGACTTAGCTGAATTGAGCCTTGAGAAAAGGCACCATTTTCAAAAAATAGGGTGCTCCTTCCTAATGAACTATATTCCAGAACTTTCTCATCTACTGGTTGATTGGGTTTTAATCGACGGATGATCTGGCGCATCGTCTGGTTGTTGTTTAGCCCTTGGAGGGAGACGACTGTGGGCGTATCTTCCAGTATCTCTCCCGGTGGCGAAAGTAGAGTAAATGAACCCTGCCACTCTCCTAAATTTTGCAGTAAACATTCCCACTGTGAACTCATAACTTTTCTGCTTTAATATTTCCTTTTACTTTAACCTGATAGGCTTATGCACTCAGCTTCTCGTTACCCACTCCACTACAAAATCACTCTTTGCAGACGTTTTTGATGGTTTTTGCTTATGAATTCGCTGCGTTTCCCTGATTGTGGCTATAGTCGGTTACCCTTGAAACGAAACTGCTAGCGCAAGGACTTTTGGCAAAACTAATCAAGCAAGGCATAGCAAATGACAGCCAGACTAAATGCTTTATATTGATCGCACCGCTAAGTTGACTAATTTTATGCGGCAAATGATAACTAAAATGAAACAAGCTAACTCTTCAGTTAGTTTTGATATTTGTCATCATAATCCCTATTGGGCTAAACGGTATTTCGCAGCTGATTGGCAAAAATGAAATGTTGCTCGAGTGTTTATTCAAGCTTACAATGAGGCTAATTTCAAAGAAGAATTAAATTATGCCAAAAGTTATGACGGAATTGCCATTACCGATCGACAACTCCATCGCTTAAAAGAATTAGTAGATAATAATGCAATTAAGAGTATTTTAGTTTTCCCTCTCTCTGGCAAGCCAGAAGAAACAGCTTCTAGCTTAAAAAGGTTGACGCAAAACAACTAAAAGGCTGGCATCTCTTCAGAAATTCATCAACCCCTGTCATGAAAGAACGTCAAGACGGTAGATTTTGGCCTAATCTCGGCTCTGTACCGGCAAACAAGCGCTGAATGTTACTGCGATGTCGCAAGATAACGTATAAACCACCAGCAACTGCAAATAGCTGGTATGGTAGCGGCTGATCCAGGAGGAGCATCAATAAAGAGACTGCGATCGCACCAGCAATCGAACTGAGAGATACAATCCGCGACAGTGCCAGCACCACTCCAAAAACCCCTAAGGTTGCTACGCCAACTTGCCAACAAATTGCCAGCAAAACACCCAAGCTCGTAGCGACTGATTTACCACCAGTAAAACCTAACCAGATTGATTTACTGTGTCCTAGTAAGGCTGCTAACCCAGAAGCGGCTACCATCCAAGCCAGCCAAAGGTCAGCATTCACTGCTGGGGGGATGGAAGTGGTGGCTACTTTGAATACCCAATGAACGAGGGCGATCGCCAGTACCCCTTTCAACATATCAACCAGTAGAACTAATAACCCTGGTCCTTTCCCCAAAGTTCTGAGTACATTGGTTGCTCCGGTTGAGCCAGATCCATGTTCACGAATATCAATACCTTTAGTCAGCCGCCCTGCTATGTATCCACTAGGAATCGAACCTAGTAGGTAAGCTACGAGCAAAGTTGCCACCCCCAAAATTAACCAAATCATAATCAGAAGTTAGTAGTCGTAGTTTTTAGGCATTTGTGGGTCAGGGGCAAAAGCCAGCCACAGAGGGAATTGTAGCAGTGACAGGCTAATTTGGTCTTCCGAATCGTCAACGATAATCAGCGGCATCTGATTTGCCTTGATGAGTCGCTCAGCTTTCAATGCCAAGGGTTCAGTTTCTTCAAACAAAACAATACCCCGCTCTGGGCCAAAATCACCGCGAGAAATCCCCAGACAGTCCTGTAAGCCTCGTCTCCATTCTCCCAGTCGTTCCGGTGTATTGGCTAAAATCAAGGTGCGGAGGCGATCGCTATGCAGCGTGTATAACACTGAGATGATTGCTGAGCTGAGCAGGATATTCTGCAAGCGACTGCCCATCGTCCGCAAAGCCCCCCGCCCCCCTTGGGTGAAAAACCAGTTGGAAACTCTCTCGGCGTGAACTGGTTCAAATGTGCGGCGCACCTGCCAAGGTGGACCGTAGTAGTCAGGCTTGCTACGGTATTGGTCGAGCAAACGGCGAATTTGCTTTGTGGTCGATTGAAAACGCTGTTCGGCAAACTGGGCTGTGGAAGGCGGTGTTTCGTCGGCTGGTTTGGACTTCACAAGTGGCTTTTGAGGTTCTTCTTTTGGCTTTGGTACCAGTTCCAGCTGCTCTGCCGCCGCTGCCAAATCCTGTAAGCTCCCAGTCAGATAATCTTTAAAACCCTGTACCCGAATCGCCAGTTCTTGGGAAGTCCCAGCAAAACTCGTTCGCATCTCCGTGCGGATGCGTTCTTGTCGGCGTTCTAGCTGTTCAACAGCAATTTGCAGCGTCTGTTTGCGTTGCTCTAATTGTACTAAAGCCTCTTCCACCACCCGCCCCATGGTTGTTTGCGTTTGAGCCACCTGCTCGGAAATTAACTTATAAGAGGCTTGCAGAGTGGCTATCTCTTGTCTAAGAGCTTGTTCTTGGCGTTGCAAGTCAGCTACTCGTTGCTCGGCTTCCTGCACTGCCCCGTCATTTTCCTCTGACTCTAACTGAGATTGCTCCTCTAGCTCAACTAAAAAATCAACCGTTGAGTCGTCCAATAGTTCACCTATAGAACTTTGTTCCTCTGGCTCAGCCAAAGATTCAACAAATGAGTCTTGCATTGGCTCATCTGTAGGACTTTGCTCCTTGGACTCAACTAATGACTCAAGAACTGGTTCTGGTGTTTTGGATTCGTCTGAATTCATAATAATTTTGGGTAGAAACCCCGCCCCTTGTGGGCGGCTTTGATTTGTGGTACATTGACACTTAGCCGAATATCCTCCTCTTAACAAAGGCACAAAAGTTAAGTTTTGGTTACGTCCAAGCTTGACAGAAACGGTTTCGGAGGTGTCTTATTAAACGGTGAAATTCCGTAAAGACATTATTTGAGGACAGGGATGAGGAGTTAAACTCCAGGTGAAAAATTAAATCGTTCGTCGGGGCACGGTCAATTGCCCTTCTTCCAAAGTTCCCTACGGAGGGAAACCCCCCTTCAGGACTTTGCGCTATTGCAGTCTACCTTCGGCTACGGAGCCCGGGAGTTGGAACTGCAAGCCATCCGGCCTTGTGCCGGTGGCAATTGACAAATAAGTAATGCAAGTCAATACGGCAATCTCTAAAAAGTTATCTGTTTTACAGCGCTGGGAGGGAGGCTAGGGCTAGTATTTCTCTTATTCCCTAGCTTAAGATTGCTGGGCAGCGTTGTTCAAGACAGGTTTTAAGCGTCTTGGGGTCAAACAGAATTGGTAAAAAATGAATACTGTTAACTTCTTTAAAGTAGAACAGAATGGGAACCCCAGGCCAGAAAATCCGCCAAGCAATCCATGCCTGGTAGGGAAAACGGCGGATTAATGTTTCACCTCTGTGAATATCTAAAGAGGTATCAGTGAATTGTACACGCAATGTTACAGCTTGAAACATGAGAAACAAGCCAAGCAGTGCAATCACTCCTCCCACCCAGACTTGCACTAGCAGCACTGGAATGGCAGCGATGACTAATACCAAAGGCAGCTTATAACTGGGCGCGAGTTGAATTGATTCCGTTGGCTCAAAGGAAATGGTCACAGTTTTTAAATCCTGCCGTATTAGTATTTACTATTATTCTTATCTTAGAAGCCTCCAAGCACGGCACTACCCAATCCCTGAAACATTAACCAAGATAAAAGAAAGTTAGCAATAAAGATGGTTAGCAACCCCGTCACCACGGCAGCCGTCGTGGATTGTCCCACTCCCTTGGCTCCGCCCGTTGTCGTTAAGCCCCAGCTACAGCCAATTACGGCTATCATTGCTCCGAAGCAACCCGCTTTAAGCATGGCGCTACAGATATCCCAAACGCTGAGGAAATTTTGAGCTGAATCTAAAAAGGTCGTTAGGGAGAGGTTATATATGTTGACGGCAATCAGCAATCCCCCAATCATGCCTGTAATCAGTGACAGCATGGTCAAAATTGGCAGCATTAAGCAACAAGCAATGACGCGGGGGATAACTAAGTAATCAATCGGATCAGTTTTGAGCATGTAGAGTGCATCAATCTGCTCTGTCACCCGCATTGTCCCGATTTCTGCTGCAAATGCCGAGCCGACTCGTCCTGCCAGTACTACTCCTGTAAGAACTGGTGAGAGTTCCCGTGTCAAGGCGATCGCTAGTACTCCGCCCACAGTGCTTCCAGCCCCGAAGTTGATAAACTCCCGCGCCACTTGAATAGTAAAGACCATGCCTACAAAAAGAGCTGTAACTAAGGCAATAAGCAGCGAATCCGGACCTACCGCTGCCATTTGCTCAATAGTATTGCGCCGATGAATTTTGCCACTAAGCAGGTGAATCAGCACTTGCCCACCCAAAAAAATTGCTGCCAGCAACCGCTGACTCCATACTCCTAAGCTCGAACTCTGCTTGGTTTGGCTCAATGCGCTAATGCTTGCTATACACCTGAGTTAAGAATAACAAGAAAGCAGGGGCAGGGAAGCAGCTTCAACTTACTTTAATCTTCTCTCAGACTTTTGTTCGGGCTGCTAGTCTCACAAAACACTTGACTGGCGCGTGAAAAGGGGGTTTTCTCCAACTTTTATTACCTTAATGTATCCGTGAGACTAGCAACATCACTTTGGAGTAGTAGACAAAACTTTTAATGAAAACTTAAGATTGTTGAACTCTAGGTTACTTAAGAGCGATCGCTTTTATTGTAGAAAGTGACACACGTCCACAAGAGTTTTGCGGTGACTACACCACAAACCTGCTTTTAGACGTTTATTGATGAAGTTAACTGACGATGATAGTGCGCTTCGTAAGGCTTTTGCACAGTTTTGTCCGTTCTCTGCTGCTGACGATTATTTTGAGCTTTGCCGCCCCCATGTTTTTAATTGGTGGGGCACTAGCTAGTGTCTCCCTAATTGTTCATATTCCTGGCTTACAAGGAATTGGGCAATTAATTACTAAGCAGATTCTGCAGTTTTTAGCCACCTTTGGCAGCGGAAATTCGTTACAAGGATTGATTGTGATTAGTCTGACCTGTAGCTTAGTGGGGGCGCTGTTTGATACCTATGCGTTCTACCGATCTCAAATCCTGCGCGATCTTTGACGGGTGCTACTTAACTGCCACAGCAGTTGATTCCAAAGTTGCTACCAATTTAATCCCATATTCAGCCTCAAAAACATGTTTGTTATAATCCAAGCTCCAGAGTTCTAGCACACACTCATCGTCTGGGTGAGACGGCTGTAGCCACAAGTGGAATTCCTGGATGTCTGGGCGATTTTCACACCGCACTTGCTTCACCACACCAATTTGGCGTCGCTCAAGTGCTACAGCCAATCGCAGCAAAGCACTCAGCTGGTTGACTAGCTGCCGGTATTTTTTGCTGGGCAGGTTGCGGTAGTTCTCGTGCTTTTTCTTGGGAGCACTCCGGCGTTGATAACGGACTAAATTAGCAGTAACTTCAATTTCGGTTTCAGTGTAGCCCAGTAATTCACCGTGCCGAATTAAGTAATAACAGTGTTTGTGGTGAGAAGAATTACCTACATAATGACCGCAGTTGTGCAACATTGCGGCAGCCCAAAACAGTTCTCGTTCTTCTATCCCCCAGTTGTGGAGTAGCCCTTGAGTTTGATCAAATAAGCTAAGAGCAAATGCTGCCACCCGCTCGCTATGTTCTAAGTTAACTTGGTATTTCTGAGCAGTTTTGATCACACTTCGCTGACGGACTGAACTTTGATAGCGCAGCCGATCTTCAATTAAGCCGTGGGTGAGCATCCAGTCAACAATCACTCCTTCCCGGAGCGATCGCTCACACACTGTCAGGGACTCAACGCCCAACAGCGTCATCGCCTCCTGTAAAATTATTGCCCCAGCAAGTATAATTTCTGAACGACGATCTGACATGCCAGGAATCAAGGCACGTTCTGAATAACTCAGTTTCCGCAAGCGATTGACTAACTCCCGCAGGTCTTTGAGACTCAGTTGGTAGCCGGTAAGTGTCGAGGGTACTGTACCCAACTCCTCTCGGGCGTGGATTGTCGCCAATGATTCAATGGTACCAGAGGTGCCCACCAAACGAGGCAACTCCTCCGACTGGAGCGCCCGTAACTCTTCAACAGGGCGCTCCAACATCCCCCGCACATAAGCTTGTAAGTATTGAAACTCAGCGTTGCTGATCGGGTCAGAGGTGATCAATTCGGCGGTGAGTCGCACTGCACCAATTTTGGTACTACTGAGAGAAAGTGGCTCATGACCATCGCCCAACACTAGTTCTGTTGAGCCGCCCCCTATGTCAATGATGATATGGGGCTGATTGTTAAATTCCATGCCGGACAGTACACCGAGGTAAATACGTCGGGCTTCCTCTGGACCGGAAATCAAGTCAACCCTAAGCTTTAACTCAGCTTCTACTTGTTTTAGAAAATCTCTGCCATTAGGAGCTTCCCGTACAGCACTGGTTGCTACTGCCACAATAGTTTCTGCGTTCAGGCTTTTGGCAATTTCTTGGAAACGCCGCAGGGTTGCGATCGCCCGTTCTATAATCTCTGGTTTCAGCTCACCGCTTTTAGGGCAGCGATCGCCTAACCTAACAGTGTCTTTCTCTCTGGCAATAATACTAAAAGCTGGTAGCGTCGGTTCAATCCGCACAACTACCATATGAAGGGAATTTGTTCCCAGGTCAATGGCAGCGAGAATCCGTTCTTGCTCCACTACCTGAATCGGAACACTCACCCGGTTGGCTGAAACTGTATTGACCATCTCGTTTTACCCAGGGTTACCACCCAACCCAGACTCCATGAATAAGGATATTCTATAGGGGGATACAGATGTGATTAATTTATCTCCATATCATTTTTCTAGATAATGCTGACCCAGCAAGAACGAACCCCTGAACCTACCTGGCTGACGATCATTCGGCTTTTGAGATGGCACAAGCCAGAAGGCCGATTAATCTTGATGATTCCTGCCCTTTGGGCTGTTTTTCTAGCGGCACAGGGAACACCACCATTACCGCTGGTGGGTGTCATAGTGCTGGGTACTCTCGCCACAAGTGCTGCTGGATGCGTTGTCAATGATTTGTGGGATCGGGATATTGACCCGCAAGTCACAAGAACGCGCGATCGCCCCATTGCTTCTCGCGCGCTCTCCGTCAAAGTCGGCATTGTCATTGCCTTGGTATCGTTGGGCTGTGCTGGGGTACTCGCCCTTTATCTCAACCCGCTCTCGTTCTGGTTGTGTGTGGCAGCGGTGCCAGTTATTGTGTTGTATCCTTTGGCGAAGCGGGTGTTTCCAGTACCACAACTGGTACTTTCAATTGCTTGGGGCTTTGGCGTCTTGATTAGTTGGAGCGCTGCCACCACTCGCTTAGAATTGGCTACCTGGCTACTTTGGGGCGCGACTGTACTTTGGACATTGGGATTTGACACAGTTTATGCCATGAGCGATCGCGAGGATGATCAGCGTATAGGCATTAACTCCAGCGCTTTGTTCTTTGGTGCCTACGCCCCTGAAGCCGTTGGTATTTTCTTGGCTGCTACCGTGTTTTTGCTGAGTTGGCTGGGCATCATTATGCAGTTGCACCTTGCCTTTTGGCTGGCACTGGGGATAGCAACTCTCGCTTGGGCTTGGCAGTATGTCCGACTGCGCGATCCACAGCTTCCCAATCCTGCTTATGGTGAGATATTTCGCCAGAACGTCTGGATTGGCTTTCTGCTACTTGCTGGAATGATTGCAGGATTTTACAACTTTTAGACCTAACCTGCTGTTGGGCTAACTTCTACTGCTAATCGAGGTTTCTTATGGCTTACACTTCCTTCAAAACCTTCACCTTTGAGGAATTTCTAACCCAATACCGAGACAACCCCCGCTATGAACTGGCTGACGGAGAACTGCTCGATATGGAACCCACCGGACCTCACGAAACCGTCAGCGGTAAGCTTGCGACGTGCATCGGCATGGCGCTCCTTGTCGAAAAGCTTCCCTGGTTCGTTCCCCGCACCTGTCTGATTCGTCCTTTTACTGACACAGCCACCGCTCGCCGTCCGGACGCTGTGGTGCTGGATGAAACTGTTCTCTCCAATGAGCCACTCTGGCAGCAGGAACCTGTCATTACTTTAGGGCGCTCTATTAAGCTCGTAGTCGAAGTCGTCAGTACTAACTGGGAAACCGACTACGCTCGAAAAGTCGAAGAGTACGCGCTTCTAGGAATTCCTGAATACTGGATTGTAGACTATAAAGGCTTAGGCGGTATTGCCTTCATCGGCAAACCCAAACAGCCCACGTTTACCGTTTGTCAACTCATTGGTGAAGAGTACATTCAGAAAGCATATCGCTTGCGTCAACCGATTCAGTCTCTCCTCCTGCCTAACCTCAAACTTCGACTGGACGATATTCTTCCTCGGGTAGTGTTTTAATGTTACCGATGGAGCCAAGAATAAACCAGACTTAACACTAATGGCTTACAGCGATTTCACGCTTGAAAAAGTCAAAACTGCTTTTGATTTAGAGGTTGTAGAAGGTATCGATTTGTTTCTAAATGTTCAGGCGATCGCCCCTTCACTGCAACTGGCGTCCACCTTAGCCAAAACCGTACCTCTAGCCAGCGCTATCAACAGCGAAAAAGCCCGCTCCGAGTTGATTATTGCCCCTGTGTTACTGGAAGTGTGGCAATCTTTGGGTACGGGGAATGTGAGTCTGTTTTCAGGAATTGATTTCACTGTAGATTCGGCGTTAGGACTGACAGGGTTTTGCGATTTTATTCTCAGTCGCTCATCAGAGCAGTTTTATGTTCAAGCCCCCATTGTCACCCTGGTGGAAGCTAAAAATGAGAATATTAAAGGAGGATTAGGACAATGTATAGCCGAGATGTTTGCAGCTCAGATATTTAATGAGTCTCGTGGGAACGAGATTAACTCTGTACTAGGAATTGTAACCACAGGTGAACTCTGGCGGTTCTTAACATTACAACAAAAAACGGTATCTATTGACCAACGTAGTTATTTTGTGAACGAATTAGGTCTAATTTTGGGTATTTTGGTAGAGGCTATTCAGCGCTGAATGAATTTGGCAAGCAGAACATGCAGAAGATAGAAAAGCAATCCTATCTGAATTATGAAAATTACTTTTTGAACAGAACCACGAACCGCCGAGACGCCAAGAGCGCCAAGAAAGAAAGGATTTTACGAAGCATTTAGGACTGCTATATATCTACAAAAAATAAACTAAGTGGTTGTTTTTATTAGATATTATTGAGAATCTCACTTTTTTTACATTTAAACTCAGCCTCAGTAATTAAGCCTTTATCAAACAAATGTTTGAGGTTTGTCAATTTGATAACAATATCATTCGAGCTGTTATATTTATGGCTGCTTGTTTTTATGTTTAAAAATTGTTTTTTGAAATCAAGAAAATAATTTGATAACTCTCTACCCTTTACTTTTTGACGTTGTGATAGTACATACAAGAGAAGTAGAGCAGCCGTAATTACTACAAATCCTGATAAATTTGTACTGAGCATTTTTAGGAAGAAAATCAATAACAAGATAGTTATGAATACTAAAAAGCCTAAGTTGACACCAATGATAGCTTTGGATACGTCATTAATATCTTCTATTTTAGATTCTTGATTGTTTGCTGTTTTATTAAAATTTTTCAGTGCTTCATTTTTAGTATAAAAAGAATCTGGTAATTGTTTTGATAAAGATTGCTTTAAAGTATGTGGCTTGCCTAATTCAATATCTTGATACCAAACTGAATATTCATCACCTATTTGCAGTCCATAAAGCTTAACTATTCTAATAGATTTAGGGCTTAAGCTTGTTATGTATTTTTCAATAATGGCTACTAAAGTTCTTTGCTCTAATACTTGAGATGATTCTAGCAAAATTATTAAGCAGTTATTACCTGTATTAACCTTTGCCGTGATGCTTTTAGGTTGTAGGGAACGATTTATAAGAATCTCAATGGCATTGGGATTACCTTGCTTAGCCAATTCCAAAACACTCTGCTGAGTCATAACTAGCAGTCTAGGGTGTGAAGATAAATAATATTACAAGTCTAATTATTGTTGTGAAAATCTACAACTGTAAAAATACACAAGAAGCATTCTAAGTAAATATATGGTTAGTAGATTCACGATTTAGTTGCGGGCGAATGTAGCGATAGTATGTACTCTCAGAGTATCCTAAAATCTCGCATACTTACTTGAATCGGTCTAGCTTTATTGGTAGGTAATAACTTACCCGCAAAATGCCACTTAACTCAGATTCACCGAGACTATATCGCCTCTGGCTTTTCTGCATCTGTGCCGGGATGCTACTGTTCTTTACCCAAGTCACAGCGCTGTATCCAGTGCTGCCAGTTTATTTAACTCAACGCTGGGGCAACAATGCTCCGGTGGGGTTAGTTGTGGGTGCAATGGCAGGCGGTCTCTTGTTCTTTCGTCCCTGGATTGGACTGCTGATTGATCGCTGGGGGCGGAAACCTGTTGTGTGGATGGGCTTGCTGATGATGTTTGGCATTATACCGTTATACTGGTGGTCGCCTAATCCAGTCTGGTTGATGGGTGTGCGAGTCCTGCATGGTATCAGTCAAGCCGCTTTAGCCACTGCATCTCAAACCCTGCTGGCGGATTTAGTCCCTCCTGAACGCCGTACCGCTATGATGGGCTACTTGGCAATGTCCAACACAATCGGCTTTTCATTGGGACCGTTGATTGGTTCCTTGGTGTTTGCCGTCGGTGGCTTCACCGCAGTCTTGCTAGTCATGTTGGGGTTAACAGTCCTTGGATTTGCCGTCAGTCTCGCGTTGCCCTGGCGGAAATTTGCGGTGCGATCACCTCAAGCTGATACTGATTCAACAACAGGCTTTCCCTGGAAACAGGTTTTGAGTTTTCCGGTACGAGATGCAACATTCATTTTCTTTGCAGGTTCTTTCCTGCATGGCGCAGTCGTGACATTCTTGCCGTTGTTGATCAGCAACTCGGCCCTGTTCTATAGTTTGAATGCTTTCATTGCCGTCTTGATTCGCTTTGGTTTGGGACGTTGGGGTCATTTGGTGCCTCAACGTTGGATGATCAGTATTGCCCTATTTTGCTCTGGTAGTGCGCTAATAGGTCTATCCCTGTTTCCTAAGCAACTCATCCTCTGGTCAGTCATTTATGGATTCGGATTCGGGGCATTGTTCCCGGTGCTGTCGGCAATCGTCTCGCTGTCAGCTCCGGCGGAGGTGCGCGGTCGAGTCTACAGCTTCTTCTTGGCAGGGTTCGATGCGGGCATGACGCTGGGGGGTGCAGGGAGCCAACTGCTGACCCCTTTTGGCTCGCTGGCATCCCTCTTTACGCTGTTAGGCGGAACAGGATGCGCAGTCAGTCTAGTGGCGTTTCGCCAGTTTGCACAACCTGTCTTTGTAGTCAGACAAACTTCGTTGACTGATGAACCAGACTAACTCAAAATTGGTCAAATTCATTAATCAAGAGGCGATCTCGTTGAGAATCGGATATTAGTGGTCCTTCTAACATGGCGTAGAGCTTTGTCCCACTGGCATTGAGAGCCATACCCTCACATCCTCTAGATCGAGGTAGATTGGCAGCAGCGATGCGCGCTGCGTCCGTCGATAGACCGGCTCGTACCCTTGACGCCTGAAGGCGCTGAGATAAGGGAGAGGAGCTGGTTGCATTGACCAGGCTGGACTGTCCGCACGTGCCTATTGGAGGCTGGAGTTGCAACTGAATGTGGATAAGGCGTTCGAGTATCGCTGGTGATAGACGTACCTGTACCTTGGCAATTGCCTTCATGATTATCTCTGATTGAGGGCTGGAATAGAAGGGGCGATCGCTCATTCAATGGTGGTATTGTTTGGTTTTGAGCGGGTTCTGAAGGACAAGCCGCTTGCGGCATCGAGCTTCATCGTTAAAAAAGTAGTTTTCATAATTCAGATAGGATTGCTATAGAGAGGTCATTATTTTTTGCTAGCTAAACGCTGGATAAGTGGGAGTCAATTTGAAGAATGTCTAACAACTTATACGAACACGATTTGCAATATTGGATCGAGCAAACAATTCAGCAGTTACGGAATCGTGAATTTGGGTCGCTCGACATCGAGCATTTGATTGAGGAGCTAATTGACTTGGGTAAGGCGGGGAAAAACGCTCTAAAGAGTAATTTAACTATTTTGTTGGCGCATTTACTAAAGTTAATGGTTCAACGCGATGCACCCGAT
>QQTW01000273.1_pt1 | contig 31583 bp, 30 predicted proteins | sample 1904831 | NCBI WGS metagenome assembly QQTW01 (sample SAMN09435610, study PRJNA476489) | Subsurface metagenome, whole genome shotgun sequencing project.
AGACACCGAGTCGCCTACCAAAGATCTCCGAGGAACTACCACAACTAAATAACCCTTTGGAGTAAGGATTAGCTTCACGACGTAGTTGGGAAAACAAGCAATGGAGATCGGTGCTAAGTGCTATGGGTCTAGCTGTACATTTGACAGCTGAAACCAAGTTCATCGAGGACTCTGTCAGAGTATGTTGTCTTCTACACCAGCAATCTGCTCACTCCACTTGTCAGTATAGCAACCAGACGTCTATTAGGCACCTGACTGGCTAGCTTGGAGCTAGGCAGAAGGCGAGGAGGAGGGTAGAATTCGATGTATTGATAGCTATTGTACTGATGAGTTGGGAGTTCTTATACTGTAGACGCTGATTCGAGGTCTTGAGTCGAGCTCGGAGCTCACCTAGCCGCCTCTGTCCGGCGCAGGTATTTGCTTGCTCGTACGGCTATATAGCAGCTTATATACGGAACGCCTAGACATCGGCTGCTAGGCTCATTGACGACTAGATTCAACAGTCAGGATGGTGGTGTATATTTGGCAGTAGAAGCTCGAAAAATGACCTCGTAAATCACCAAAATTATCATTCCACGTGAGGAATTGACCATCATATTGTTTCAATTTTGATGTGGAAGTGAAGATGGTTATATACGGAGGTGGCCCTCAAAAGACTTCAAGAGCGTGTGAGCGACTTCAAGCTGTCTCTTTAAGCTCTGGTGATTGCCAGGTTCGATCGGATAGGGCTCTGGAAGTCGAATTCGGTTATTTCGCAGCTTTGTTGGGTAGGGCAACTCGGCCTCTCCCAAAGCAATTCTATTTTCGAGCCTTCGAAACGATATATTGGAGCTTCTGAGAACCGTACGGAGTCACGTACGATGGCCCAGTGCTGGGCCGTTGCTGGAAATAGTCAAAAGAAGCAAGGGACGAGTTAAATTCGCTGAAATTGCAGTCGTGAATATCTCGAAGCTATTTGCTCCCCGGGCCCTTATAACCGTTATCGGGGAGATATAGATGCCTCACCGCGCCCTTGGCCGTCAGGACCACCATCCGAATCACACCCCCCGAGCTGCCATCCCACTTAATGGCCTCTTGCAGCGCGCCTCTGACAAAGTCGATGCCTTCACTTTCCGTCATACCTTCTCGCCAGTTGGCGTCACAGTAGCCGTAAATGTACGTCGATCCAGAACCACCAATAGCATAGGCCTGCTTGTGGAGCGAGCCTCCTAAAGGAATCGAGTACACTTGGCCACCATGACGATGGTCATAACCCGCAATGATAATACCGGCGCTGAGATGCTCAGCTCAGCATCATGTTGACGATATCTGACAGTCATCTTACCTCAGTTGGTCCTTGTTGTCATAACAAAGATCCTGGAAGAGCGCAGCGGCCGTTTGGGTGGTGGGAGGCTCGTTGTTGGTGATATCGTACATGCCCAGATGGTAGTGTACGATGTCGGCCACGGCCTGGGTGTCGGCCGCCGAGCCTGACCGACAGCACCAAATCGTATCGTGCACCTGCGTCAACTTGTCCGTGACCCGGTTCGCGATGTAAGCTCCGGTCGTCGTCCGGCTGTCGGCCCCAAGGATCACGCCGTCCTGGAAGGTGATGGCCATGCTTCGACCTCATCAGATACACCCACAAAATCCAGAGGTCATGAATGTGTTCTTTGAAACGCACATGGAAGTACCCAAGCTGCAATATTCAACATTAGCTTCTACAACCAGATCATAAGGCGCAACATCCTTACTTGACTTCGCCTTTCTTCAAGTGCTCCATATCCACGTGGATGCCATCTGTCAGTCAAGTTGTTAGCTTCTTGACATTTCAAATGTTTGAAGTTTATGCTGACCTTCTCTCAGATTACCCCTAGGCTTCATGATGGCGGATGATGGACTGGCACTGCTTGACACACGAACGATGAAGATCTGATAGTAAGAGAGGCAGGCGACCTGTACAATAATGGAAGGCAGCTACAAACGCGTCAAGCTCCCGGCAGCTACTTGGAGCCGCGTTAATCGACGCTACCTCGATCAGGACTAGCGGATCGCGCGGCAGAGCCTCAGATGGTGATGTCAGCCCTGACTCAGCAGACCCTGACGGACGACGTCAGGGGAGCACATGCCGAGCTCCGAGGATCAAAGCACACGACCAACGCTGGCGTGGACGGATGCTCGGCCCAGCTTCACTTACGGCGACTGCTGGGCTGGTGAAAGCTAACATGTGCACAAACGGATGAAGCCGGCCACCTATCTCTTCCATCATGAACGTGCTACTGGGTCGACTGAGCTGGACGGCTGTTCGAATGGCTTCATACCTGCGAACCCCAGCCCTGATCACCTCGAGCATCGGGGCAGTTTTGGCTGGGGTTCTCTATGCCAAACAGAAGTATGTTGGTGCTGGTGGTCAGCCAGCTTACAGTGATAATTATTATTAACAGCCTATGGTTTAGCGAACTCATCTATCCTCGAAATGTGCCCGCTGGAGCAAGGACGGAAATCCCTAGTCCAGCCGACTTCCATCACGATCAATATGAAGATCTTCGGATCAAAACGGTGGATGGGGAGACGCTGGCAGCGTTTCTGATCAAACCTCGAGTTCAAGATATGAAGAGAAGATTGACAATCCTCATGTTTCATGGCAACGCGGGCAACATCGGTCATCGAGTACCCATCGCCCTTAAGCTGCAAGAGGATCTGGGCTGCAATGTCTTCATGCTCGAATGCCGTGGCTACGGAGCCTCGACCGGCACGCCCGACGAGCAAGGGATGATGCTGGACGCTCAGGCCAGTCTGGACTATCTCCATAGCCGCGAGGATCTCAACGGCACTAAGGTCGTGGTGTATGGCCAGAGCTTAGGGGGTGCTCTGGGTATCCAACTCGTGGCGGCCAACAAGGAAGACGACCTCACTGCGGGGCTTATACTCGAAAACACCTTTACCTCCCTACGAAAGCTCATTCCAAGGTGAGATTATCTTCGATTAAATTGAGGATTCCATTCCAGCTGATGCAACGATGCAACTCAGCGTGCTTCCTCCAGCAAAGTTTTTGGCTCCACTGTGTCATCAGATCTGGCCTAGTGATGCTACTCTCCCTAAGATTGATCATATCCCAATACTGTTTCTGAGCGGACTGAAAGACGAAATAATCCCGTCAGTGACTCCCGAAAGAGCGAAGGGCCCGGTCGCCATTTTATGGAGTTTGCTGACATGAGGCTTTGGCTCTCGTCTTACAGACCCGAGCACATGCGGGATCTGTATCGCGTATGCCGTGCCAAAACGAAGATCTGGAAAGATTTCCCCAACGGCACGCATAACGAGACCATTCTGCAGCCGAAATACTTTGACTACATCGAAGAGTTCATCACCAAGGAGGTGATGGATCCTGGAGATAACAGTCGATAGACTCGAATGCGGCAAGCTACAACAGCTTTACTCAATTTTAATACATCAATGCAATCAATGCAATCAATCAGGTTTCATCATGGTTAGTTGCCATGATTTGTTCAGTAAGTGTTGGCTTATGGAAGTAGCGATATCCATTCTGTTTAAGGCATTTTGCTCCTTTCTAGCGTCGACATGATGGACGATTCAGCCAGTAATGACTCTTCAGATGGCAATCGAACTTTTCTCGTTGATTGTCTACGGAATATAGTCACCTTGGAAGTACGGATCAACCTCAACATCTTGCCACCTATCATAGGTGACAAAGGAAATGGAGGTGCTCAGCAGCGACCGCCACAGCGGAGCGGTAACCATCATCCTCCATACGATGGAGAATGCCTTAACTTCCATCATAATGTCATTGCTGATATCTTCCGTTCTATCGCACTCGCGATGAAGATTGGCTCATCCCAATGGTAATAACGACGATGACGATTTGGCTGTGGCGACTGCTGAGCGCCTCCATTTAGTTCGTCACCTACGTGCTGACCTAGGATTAGCATCCAATTTCTACCCAGTAGGTTTCCGGCCGTCGCTGTCGTGACTGTCAAATCCCTTACAAGACCTTGAAGCCGTTTACATTAGCATACTTGCCACTGCTTTCCTTTTGTGATGGTTGGGTCGACTGAGTTGCCCACTGCCCTTCTGGAATTGGGTTAAAAATCCAATGACTGGAGGGTTTGATGGAACATTCTCAAAGGGCTTCAGAGCCAACCTTGGGCCTTTGTTGTTGATACAACTTACCGTAAACTAGAGAAGATGATGTTCAAGAAAACCATTTATATCAACATGTGAAGTCCGTCACTGTCCTACCAATACCAAAGCATCGTGAACTGCTAATAAGGAAGGGACTGCCATCAATTTCGTCTTCTAGCTCTACTGATGATTTGTCCCAATTGCTCTCCAACATTGTTCGGAAACATTGCAAATGCTCTAATAACCAAGCACTATACTCAATAGGTTCTCCGTTCAAGAGTCTTCGGCATTTCTAACTCTCTCCGATTGGACCGAAGTAAGTTAAGGCGCCCTAACCAGTATGTTCTGGTATTTCATTGCTCAGCCTGTGGCGAAAGAAGAAGTGGCGGTGCCTCCGAATGGGCGAGACAGATCCTGGAACGCTGAGTCAGACTTCTCGATGACTCGATCCTCGGCTTCAACCTTAGGATTCAAGAGGACAGAGGAGGGCGAATGCCTTCCTCTGGTCTTTTATTCTCAATTGACACATTGTGCTGAGAAGGAGAAAGCCTCAGCCGGTGCTTGCTATTTTGTCTGTTTCTAGTTCTACCTGGTTGCTTTAATCCGCTTGTGTGCACGTCGCCACACAAATCTCTCTTATCTTCTTTGGACTGTAGCATACCGCTCAGCACGACCGGGTGGCGTTGGCTCAAACAAACCCTCTTCCAGCTATTCAAATACCAGGGCATTCAAGAGGACTTAGCGGAGCGTTGCAAGTCATTGAGATGGCGGAGGTCAATTACCCCTCATCATCATCTCAGCGGGGCAGGTCACGACCACGCTACCGGTCTGGAAGAGCTCAACGGAATGGTGTCAACCCAAGGACGCCCGCTCCATCTGGGGGTGATCAGGCTACAGTGAATCCCGGCTCAATTGGAGATGCTCATCAAGCTGGCACTGGATCTCATCAACCATCCCACCGAGGATCTGGTCAATCACAGTCTTTCCGAGGAAATCGCGCTACTGGCCGACGGTTCGGCGGACATCTAACGCCCGCTGCTACAAGGGAGTCTTCTCCGGCTTCCCAGGCTGCCTCAAAATTACAGGCAGACGCTCCCGAGTTTCGGCCAGGCGAACAACTGGCAGTGAGGAATGGCCTTCCAAACCAACCTAGTCATGCTCGACGCTGGTCAAGGTCATCCGCACCGGATATTGGCACTCGCATTCATGAAGATGTTGCCCATGGCTTGTATGAGTGTTCGATCTGTACCAGCGAGCTCGGCATGCGTGCAAGAATCTGGTCTTGTCGGAGATGTTGGACGGTGTTCCATCTAAGTTGCATTAAGCGGTGGTCGAAGAATGCAGAATCAAAGGCGGAGCAGCGACAAGATGACGAAACACCACCTACACCAAGTTGGCGATGTCCGGGCTGCAACCTGCCTCAAGAGGTCATGCCGACTTCGTATCACTGCTGGTGCGAGAAAGAGGTGGATCCTCGACCGCTGCCGGGGCTGCCACCTCATTCCTGTGGCCAGACGTGCGGCCGCCCGAGGATGAAGTGTCCTCATCCATGCGAGATGACCTGCCATGCCGGGCCCTGTCCACCATGCACCCATATGGGTCCCACTCAACTATGCTTCTGCGGCAGGGAAACGACAACCAAGCGATGCAGCGAGACAAACTACGACCAGGGCTGGAGTTGCGGCCAGGTATGTAACGATCTGATGCCATGTGCGGAACATCACTGTCCACGCCCGTGTCATGAAGGGCTCTGCGGAGTGTGCGAAGTGGAGGTGGAGGCTCGTTGTTACTGCGGAAAAGTGGAGAAGACGGTCCGCTGCCACGACCGAAGACAGCAAAGGAAAAGTCAGCAAGCGGTACATGGCGAGATCAAAAACTGGACGGGCTCTTTCGGTTGCCAACAGATCTGCAATCGGGCTTTCGACTGCGATATTCATCAATGTCAACAAGCCTGCCACGCTCAGGATGCAGAGCCGGGGCACTGCCCGCGTTCGCCCGACGTGATTACCCACTGTCCCTGCGGGAAGACGCCACTGGCGAAAATTCAAGACCAGCCTCGACAGAGCTGTCAAGATGAGATTCCCAACTGCCGTGAAGCATGTGGGAAAACGTTGGCATGCGGACATCAATGCATGGAGGTCTGCCATCTTGGGGAATGCAATCCCTGTTTGCGGACCGTGTCCATTCCATGTCGATGCGGCCGGACCGAGTCGAAGAGCATCTGCCATCAAGGCTCCATCGAGCGGCCGCATTGTCAGCGAGTGTGTCGAGCCACGCTCAGCTGCGGTCGGCACGAGTGCGGAGAGAAGTGCTGTCCTGGCGAACGCAAGGCCGTGGAGCGGCAGGCCTTGAAACGCAAGCAACGGCCACTCGACGCCGCGGCATCGGCCGTTTGGGACAACGCGGTGGAGCCGGAACACTTCTGCATCCGGCTTTGCGGCCGTCAGCTCAAATGTGGGAATCACCCGTGCGCTCAGCTCTGCCACAAGGGACCGTGCGGGAGCTGTCGAGAGGCCATCTTCGACGAGGTCTCGTGTCATTGCGGCCGGACGGTCCTGCAGCCGCCGCTGCCATGTGGCACTCAAGCCCCAGCCTGCAAGTTCAATTGCGATCGACCAAAGACCTGTGGCCATCCGCCGGTTCAACATAACTGTCATGGCGACGAAGAAAGCTGTCCCAAATGTCCGTTCCTGGTGGCCAAGGTGTGCATGTGCGGACGGAAGTCGGTTGGAAATCAGCAATGCTGGCGTAGCGACGTCAGTTGCGGCGAGCCTTGTGGACGACTGCTTCGTTGTGGATCCCATCGATGCCAGAAGACATGCCACCGGGAAGGGGAATGCGAAGATGTGGGTCGAGGATGTCAGCAGCTGTGCGGCAAGTCTAAGAAGGCATGCGGTCATCCATGTCAGGAGCGTTGCCACGCGCCGTTCGTCTGCCCCGAGGGACAAGCTTGTCAACATAAGATTCTGGTGACGTGTCCATGCCAGCATCTGAAGAAAGAAGTCCGCTGCAATGCATCCAAGACGAATTCCGGCAATCAGAAGGAATTCCTGGTCTGCGACGACGAGTGCGCCCGATTGGAACGAAACCGCAAGCTAGCGCTGGCGTTGAACATCGATCCGGAGACGCACAAGGACGATCATATCCCCTACAGCAAAGACACGCTGGAGCTATTCCGGCAGAACGTCAAATGGGCGCAGGCACAAGAGCGGGCTTTTCGAGTGTTTGCGGCGGACGAGCTTGAAAAGCGCCTGCGCTTTAAGCCGATGCCGGGTCATCAACGGGCCTTTCTACATGCGCTTGCGGATGATTTCGGATTTGATTCCGAAAGTCTCGACCCGGAACCGCATCGACATGTTGTGGTCCTCAAGACGCCACGATTCGTCATGGCACCGATGAAGACGTTGGCGCAGTGCGTGGATATCCGTAACGCTGTCTCAAATACTACAAAAACGGTTCCGACTGTGGGGACCCAGACGGGACCCGGCAATGGTAGCAGCGCCGTGGACATTCCCTTCAACGCTCTCATCCTCGATGAACCACGCTTCGGATTGACGCTGGAAGAACTTCACGCGCAACTCAACCCGCTCTTGACGTCCAACGCTAAACTTACGGTCGACACTACCTTCTTACCATCCGAGGAAGTTGTACTTCATCCGCGAGCTCGAGAAAACAAAAACGATGATAACTCATCTATCACCGACGCGACCATTCAATCTTTTCTTCACACCATCTACAAGCCAGTGCGCAGTGTCGTGCTATCCAAGGGTTTCGCCAAAGGAGTCTCCTACTGCCGGGTCGATAAATCAATGAACGTCCTTCGTCGAGAATCCGTCCTAGGTAGCGACAGCGGTAGCACCATCAACAAGACCGACGGAAGTGGAAACGTCCAGGGAAGAGGTGGTTGGAGTCAAGTGGCTGCCAAAGCGGCTGCATCACCGAGGACCATCCAGCCGGACAAAGCCATGGGCGAGAAGAGTGTGTTCACTGTACTTGGGAGTCGAGCAAGGGAAGCACAAGATGTATTGAGAGAGAAGAAGAAAAAGGAGATGAAGACGTTGATGGAGAGTGCGGCGGTTGTGGATGATTGGGAGATGGAGGCCGCTGCGGAAGACGAAGAGGAACTGAATCAGAAGCGGAAGGTTGAGGAGGGTAGCGAGGCGATGAAAGGTGATGAAGTATAATTTACATGCGCAGTACGAGAGCGTCAATTGAATACGAGAGCTTGGTTTTCTACAGGCCTCATTTACTGGCCGTATTGTTCCATTCAATGCCCACCTCGTCGGATGCGAAGGTGGTCCGTATAAACCACGTAAAAACGGTCAGGCATGACCACGAGCTGTGCTCTACTTATACGACCGCAAATCGTTCATGTATCCGACACCAGCATGCCAGGGAACCGAAAGCACAGATGGGAATTCGCTGACTGGATCCTGCGTCAATTATGCAAAGATTTTCGCTGATTGATATGGTAGGATAATCGGTATAGAATAAGGGCCGTCCCAGAGCAGACCAGTCGATATCGTCTTGGCCCCATCTGTCCAAACAGTTGAACTTCTGGAGTTTCTCTTCTCTGTGAGTTCCATATCGGCCAAGGCCTGTCCGTCCGGACAATGCAGCTATCGACTACGCTCCTATGGATTGTTTCCGCTGGCTCGGTTGTCAGTCATCCGACTGGTCTTTCAGCGAGATCTACCACCGCGACCCCAGAGCCGAACAATGACCGAACGGGCAACGTCATTGGGAATTTAGTCGACAGCATTTTCGAGAAACCCGTACAATGGGTCGCTGGCGGCACTGGGCTGGCCCTTCTCTCTGAACCTATGATCCGGCGCTGGGCGTGGAACCGCCTGGAAAGGAGGGCGCGAGTTACGTCGTCCACCACGGCGGCAACACAGCCAGCTTCACCGGCAGACCCAATATGGTTCGAAAAGTTCTCGAGATATTTCCATATGTCGCCCGATCAACGGGAAGCCGAGGGACACCAGACGTTGAGGGAGATGGAATTCGAAGAAGAGGAAAAGCAAGAGATTTCGAGTTGCAAGTGGAAACGGGTCAGTTCCATCTAGCTTATCTCCTCCTTATACGTTCAACAAACGAGAACATCCGCGTATGGGATAGTCTTGATGCTGTATTCGGCATTCAGATCGCTCCTTCTCTTTCCCGGACTGACTGGCTTCGTGAGTTTTAGTTTGAGACGTGGCGAGAGGACAACCCGGATAAGGCTCCTGCGGCTCATGTGCCCCTCAAGTATGAGGACGTCCCGGACGAAATCAAGGACCAGGCCGAGATCCATTGCCGATATCTAGCCCTGCATAAGAGAGCGAATGTCTATAGGGTCATGCGGCATAGGCAGCAGCAGCAGCAGCAAAGACGAGCGGCTAAAGGGATCTCTCCCGATTCGGCTCCGCCCTCGGATACCAATCATTTCAGTCTGAACAATGTCAAGATCCCGTCACTTTCGGCTGTGAGAATGCCATCGCTATCAGCGCCTAATGTTGCCGCCATTGGAGGGGCCTTGAACAAGGCTGGTTCACGAATGACCTTGGTCAAACCAAACTACATGCCGGTCCGGATTCTATAGCATAGGCAGACACGTGGGTGACAGCATAAAGGCACAGCCCAGCAGTAACCGCTCGTTACCCTTTAAATGTTCATCATTCTTGTGAAGATCAATTCGGAGCCTTCATCACACTGACGATGATGATACAGCTTCTCTTACCAATCTTAAGATGAAGATCACCTCAACCATCTTCGTGATGTGGTGATGATCATTACTATATTGGCAGTTACGGTTGAGTTGCGCCATTCAGTCTGTCATACACCTGGTAGAGATAATAAGAAGATACGCTGAGATTCCTTAAGGCTGAGCTGGACCAGACAGCTGGTGGATATTTCTTTGTGCAAGTGCTGGACGTCAATATCTCTGGCAAGTATTGTCTCGAATGCGTGCAGGATGTCCGCCAGAGGAAGAAGAAGAAGTGCAAAGGCGCTTGATGGGGAACATAGCACGCGCGTTACCGGTGGGTTCGGCAGCCATAATGCTATATCGCCATGTCGACCGGCCAGCTTAAATCTTCAACCCTGCCTCGGAAGATGAAAAGCATCTTTAGTGTTTAAGTTGGAACTTTTAGAAGGTCAGTTTACCTCTACCCCACACTGATAGGTTGATGGATTCCCGTTACAGCCGTATCGATATCGATCCGAACATCAATGCTCTCCCTAATCTGAACTACGACAACTTCCAGCAATCAATTGTCAATATCAGGCCTTGCTTCCCAGAACAATGGCGTATTTAGAAGATCAGGCGAACGAGCAGCAGCGACAACCAAGCATGCAGGTAAGAAAATGAATGGAACAGCTCAGCAGTAACCGCTTCATACTTGCCTAGCATCTCATCGTTACGATAAAAGGTAACTTCACCATATTGACGACGGGGGCGCCTGCATCAGTCTTACGAAGGTGACCTAAGTAACCTTCATCATACTGATGATAGTGATATAGCTTCCCTTTCCCCGGATGGATACGACGCGGAACGAGTCTAACATCGGCCGTTGCGAGCCTCTTCTAGTTGGCGGTTACCGTTAAGCTGTCCCATTAAGTCACCCACGTGCCAGAAGAGGATTCGTATCAACTCTCCGCCTCTGCTTCACGGACGGAAGTGTCAGTGTCAGCTATCAAACTTCCGATGTCTGTCCGCGCCTCTTTAGCCGCCATTGGGCTTGACATTGAGCCAAGCTAGCTCGCAGACGACTCCGCTCAAGCCTCCAAAATACATGCTGGTCCGGGTTCTATGAGGCAAGGTGCAAATAAGGAGATCCCCTGTCCTTGCCGTTGTGGTTAGGTATTACCGGTATCTTCGGACTATACTGGTATGTTCATTCGAATACGGTCGGTAGACATGGTCATGAATCAGATACCGGTAGGCGACGTTTCGATCGTGGGAACGTCAACCAAGATCGTTCGGCATTGCGACTACAGTACGATGAAATCCCACGTCCGCTTCGACGGTGCCGTACGAGCGGTGTTGAGAACGTGTTCCCCATAACCGTGCCAAGGGGACTCGATGTATCAAACCCTTCGGGAGTTCAAGCGACCGAGTGGGGACCGAGTCGCCATTCCCCTTGACGCGGTTGCGGGTAATCACAAAGTCCCTTGTTTGCGTCTCAGAGCTGTATACATATAAACTTGAAGCTGATAAGGATCACAGATTAAAATGCCTCCATTTGCGGGACGAGATCAGATACCAGTAGATAAACGAAGCATGGCAGACACAGATGCCGAGGAGGCGCCATGCGGGTCGGGCCGACCCGAGTGTGACATTCGTCTATTTAATCTAGACTGGATATCCTCTTTTTCCAGCTATCGAGCACTCCTTTTTCCTGAGATTCTCCCTCGCCATCTCAGATTCATAGTATCATCTTCATCGAAATGCGTCTTTCAACCCCTTTTCTTCTCCTCTCCTGGCTCGGTCTATTGACCGGACCGGTCCTTGGTCGTCCAGCTACCAGCCCTCTGGTTGCAAGAGCTACCCCGGATCAGATCAAGGATGGTCAAAAGAACAACGGCATCGGAGAGGTAGCCGGCAACTTCTTCAGGAATCCTGGGACATACATCACCGCTGCCGTTAGCGGTGCCCTTGCCGCTGCCGCTGTCAAAGCACCTGGCGCCTTTCGCTGGTTGAAAAATCCCCAGGCGGTAGCATCACACCCAGAATGGTATAAAACTTTCGAACGATACTTGGATATGTCGGTCGAGCAACGTTCTCGTGAAAGAGATCAAACCTTGTTCAGCATTGAGCTCAGCGACGAAGAGAAGACGGAGGTTTCAGATTGTATATGGAAGAAAGTGAGTAAGCCTTGTTCATGTCACCGTCATGTTCCATAACCCCCCTCCACTCGGGTGACAGAATAAACCCATGTGCTCAGCAGTAGCCGCCAATAGTCATCATCGTCCTTATGACGAAGGTCAAGGTAATTTTCATTGTAAGTACGACGGAATTCAAGATAATACTATAAGGACGATGATGGCCAATGGCGGTTATGGCTGAGGACATCCATTTTTTTACAACCGCTTGCCCCTTAAAAGATAGAAATCTCCAACCTCGCCATGGGAAGCGTGGAACAATCACACTGTTTGAGTCAGGTGTTCGACACGTTCTGGTTTCCTCGAGGCTGATGGAATTGACGAAACCCAGACGCAAAACTGGTTGCCAGTCGATCCACAAACCAACGAGCCTCCTGATCCCGGCGACCTGGCTCCCGAATTCCGGCACCAGGCCGAGGTCGAATGCCGGTATGTAGCACTGCTTCGAAGGCAGAATGCGTATCTCAGGGAGAGAAAGCCGGTTGGGGAGACCCGCTCTGCTCCAAATATGCCTCCACCTTCGAACACGAACCAGTTCAGTCTGAAAGATACCAAGTTGCCGTCGATTTCGCAGCCCAACTACGCCGCCGTGGCAGCTGCCGCGAGCGAAGCCGGCTCCCGAGCAATCTCGCAAGCGGTTGCGTCCAAGCCGAAATATATGCCGGTCCGGGTTGGAGGATGAAGGGGGAAGTAAAGACAATGGCTCGCACGGAGGAGCTGTTCTTACTTACATATGCGGGAAAATATACACGAAATTCCTCTAAGTTCTCTATTTAAGGGGGTTCAATAGAGGTTGGGATTTGGAGTTAAGAGACGATACGTACATATACAGTCTGACGAACGACTTACTGAGCCGAATGGGATACATTACTGGTCCGATGGAACAGAATCCATCCACGATGGGAGTCGATGCCGAACTTCAATTTCAAAGTTATGGGCCCGATGATAAGTAAAGCTGCGTCGAGAGTGGCTGCTTCTTGGCCGAAGTATATACCCGTTCGATAGGTCAAAGAGGGGCCACAATCAGTGAGGAGGAGTCGGTTTCTCTCGGGTGTGAAGAATGCCAGTATATGTTTAGATATCTCTTCGGATCGAACATTAGGTATAACCCCCTCTCAAACAATCAACATGAAGGCACCAAGCGCCTTCGAATTTGAGGTTGAGAGAGTTGATCGATTTCACAAGGTTCTTCACTCCTGAAGAAGTAGCCCCGTGGAACTCGAACATCACTTTTTGAGAAGTTGTCGAGAGTTCATTATCAGATTGTGGGAACAGGGCGTAGCGTGGCCACAGCCTGTTCTTGAGTAGAGTTTTCTTGACCCATCGCCGAGTCACTGCGGCTGATATCTGCTTGTGATGCTCAGCCAACAATCAGGAAGCGCTGTGGTGTGACCTCTCCCTCAGCCTCGTCACCTTGTTGGGTGCTACAACTGTCAGGTCACTTCTTAACCCAACCCCAGTTAGTCCCTTCGATATCGGCTCCGGCATGAGCTTTAGCACCGTCCTCAACACGTAAAGGGTGTCACATGCAGTTTGTTGTCCGAGCGAGCTGCGGTGAGAAAAGACTCAATTCTTTAAGGGAATCCGGGAAGAAGAAGGAGACCGTGAGATACTCATTTACCCGAGATCAGTCGATGGAGAGAGGAGGAAATCAACATCTCACAGGAAACCAAGGCAATTCATCTGTCAAATACTGCGCCCCCCCCCCCTCCCTTTTCTCTTTTTAATGAACTACAGATTTCTAACCAGTGCCCGTGTAAGCTGCAGCCACAAAAGTTCAACGGCTCCAGCGCACGCCAAAGTTCTTGACTGCATAGGTCTTGAAAGCGACTCGATCGAAATCGTCTCCGGAACAGCAGCAGGAATATCCCGATTCAAAGACAACACACCATGAAGTCCAGTCGTGGAGATCTAGAGCTAGAGTCTAGGATACGTCAATGATTGACTTCGTAATGACAGAGTTATGCCTCACCTTTGGTGCCTCATTTTGCTGCATCAAGTAGTCCGCGAGGCCGACATACTGGCCTCTCAAGTTCCAGCGTATCTGACGATTGTGCCTGACAAACACATAGCTATCGTCCTTTCCAAGGAAGAGACGGTTGATCGCGGTCATCTCAGACCTGCCGCCAACATGATCTATCATATGCTGAGGCAGTTTCCAATCTACCCGGTCCTTAAACCTAGCAAAGTAGTGCCCGTTCATGCCGAGAGAAAGACTATCAGGACACCCGTACAGCCTGTATTTATCGATAAATTCCACAAAACCAGGGTATTGGGTTTCGAAGTTGCGGCTCCAGTCTGCTTTTGATGTCAGTCGTACCCATTCCAGGGTTGGGGGAGACGCTTACAACTCGAGCCCTCCCCATTAATGTAGTAGTAGCGAAACCAGCTAAGGTCCTGACCAATAATGAACATTCGATTCACCGCATCATCAACGGGCACATATGAACCACGCCTATAATCCCATCAGCACCAGAGAGTGGGACTTATTGACGGTACTCACCAATAGTTAACCGCTGGCCCACAAAAGTAGTATTTCGACCCGGCAACCGATACTGAGCAATACTCACTCACACGATTACGACCTACTTCGTATTCTCGGTCGTCATGACTCTCGCTTGCACTACTTCTTGTTAGATCTAGGGTCCAAACTCATCTCTCAAGTCACTCTGTTGGCCTGAGGTCAGGCTTTCACAAAGGAGACGCTCGCAGGTGAAGACCGGAAAATGAAGTGCTTGTACCCTTGTCTCATTTTTCGCTCATCATCTTGAAATGAGTCGGGAGATTCCGCTTCATACCCATCCTCCCAGCAAATCTCCTCACTCGACTCCAAAACCGTGCCACCTCAGCCGCTGTTTGGTTGCTAGGAATTACGAGTGTGCGTGGACGGTGTATAATTTTCTAATATCTTGTTTAACGACTCGGATCGAGTTTCAGAAATCCTTACGATCTTACCTCCTTCAAGGCCATCAAGATGAATACCTGAGCAAAAGTAATCCACGCTATAGCTCGCTGTGGGCCACGCAAATGTCTGCCTCCACGAAACTCGATTGTGCCCTTTGACCCAGCCCACAGGTTGTGGAAGTTCCACAAAACTCTCCTTTGGTCAAGCGCCGTGCCTCCCTGAATATAGACGATGAGCTCTTCGAAGTTATGTAGTGCATTAATGTCGGATGCGATGTGGGCTAGGCTATTCGTGGTCTTCGCTCGGTATAGTTTTCCCATTTTGGTTGCAACCATGCTGTTCCGCCTGCAATAAAGGTGGTCGCGGCGTTCTTCTGGAAGGCACGCAATGATATACCGCTCATAGTAGCAGCATGCAAAAGCGATCCTCTTGGCTTCTTGTAGAGTATATTTCTTTCGCCATGGTGCAAGGTGGATGTGACTTCCACAGCTCAGGGACCTCTCGATTTCGAACATCTCCCGCAAGGTATTCCAGACCTTTTTGATCACTCGCTCCCAACGTTTAGATGACCGGATGATTGGAGAGACGCACTCCATTCCGACTACCAACTGTGTCAATAGATATTCCGGAACCAATAACTCGAGCAAGAGAGTATACATACTAAAACCAGGTGATGAAGCTATGGAAGAGTCTCCCGTGATAAACCACTTGTCGTACTTGGAGGGATACTTTTGGTTAGTACGGTTCCTGACAGCTTCAAGGCCATGTTCTGATGCCAAGGTGTTTGCAAAGTTCTCGAAATGGCGTGCGGCATCCCAACGTTCATTCTTATATGGTTTGACAGAAACTTCAATCTCAACGCCAAATCCGATCTTGGGACCTATGATTCTTGACAAAACCATGATTCTTGACAATGTCGGCCTCAAATGAGGGCATTTAGTTACATTTGTATTCAGACGAGTCGTGGAGGCTGTGTTCGGCGCTCCGAGGCCTTGGTGCGGGAATGGTTGCTAGAAGTGAAGAGTAATATCGTCAGCTAGCCTACTCTGGTATGAGGGTATGGGGTTCTAACCGCTCTCCTAGCATAAGTACTATTCTTCTTAACCGATAAGGCCTGCAGTTCTCCTTCGAAGAATGAAGACAACTTCCGCCTCATTTATCAATGCGTTGGCAGCATCGCAAATGCCCCCCGCACATGCCTCCATACCAGCCTCATCTTTTCTTTTTCGCCCTTTTCTGCTCGCACTGCAGCGTGTACAGGCCAAAGAAGGCCTAGACTCTTGCACAACGCACGTGCAGAAGATATTCGCCGACATTTGACCAATGCCCTAGAATAGTCCATCAGTCAGTTGACAAGGCTGATATGCGCAGTGAAGATAAGTAACCGAGAGCCTTCCTCCATGGTGGGGGAGGGGTAGGGGTAGGGGATGAGAGCAACGCTTCTCGGATTCACTTACCACGAGTGCATGTACTCTTTTCAGGAGTTAGTGAGTGACATGAAATTGTAGCGGTCTTTGGATTTACAATACAGAGTAGCTGGATAACTCAAGTCGGACGTCACCTCTATCGTAGCCTTGAACCGGATAGAACTGTTTTCACGCTGCCTTCATTTCCTCTCCACCTCGACTTTGACTGTCCAACATGGAGTCTCTTGCACTTCTTCGTTTCCTTGCCGAGGCGGTCTCAAAGGGCCCTGCGCCCTCCAATATTGCACTCATCTTGTGCTTCCCAGAGAAAGGCCGCTCACTCATTGCTGTCCTTATGCCCTTACCGATCCTTAACCACCGATGAACAATCTCAATCACATAGGCAGTCGAAAATCCTTGGTGCAAAGCCTCCTCGAGTCCGCGTCTCATGCGCTCGATGTACTCATCCCAAGGACGGTCCGCCTTCATATAGACCCTGCTTAGGTAGACCATAGCTTTGATCACGCCTCCCTTGTTCCCTACCGTTCTGGCCTGCAACGAAGACAATGATGATGATCTGCGTGGTTTTGGAGCCCCTCCTCGCTCGAAGTCGGTCACGTATTTCAACCCGGCCGGGGTTGAACGTGATGGCGCTTGTAGATTGCTTGAACGACGCGTGGCTTCCGTACTTGAACCAGGCATGGCTTGCAAGTTGCTTGACCGACGCGTGGGTGCTGTGGCCGAGTGGGACCGGAATTGGAATTGGCTTGGCTGAAGCGTGGATTTCTGTTCTTCATCTTCCGTCGTGACGTCGGGGATAGCAAGACCTGGAGCAGACGGCGAATCCAACGGCATCCGATTGCGAACGATATCCACCACATCTCTCCCCACAAGATCTGGTGCCGCCGGGAAGAACTCAACCTCCAGTTCCTCCTTCTGGTACGCAGTTGGCACGCCTTCGCTTCGATCGAGGGCGAGCTCATCGTTCGTTGAGAGACGGTAGCATAACCCATCCACAAACTCGCGAGAATCGCTGGTCTCGACGATATTCGCAAAGCCGCGCTGGTTGATTTGGAACACGTAACCGTAGAGCCGAGCGCGGCCTACGAAACGGCTGCCGGGACAGCGTTTGGCCATTTGGTCGAACGATAGGTTGCTGCCGTAGGCGAAGTAAAGAGTTTGTCCGCTTCTTGGGACGAGGTTGCGGTGGTGCATTTGACTCAGTTGGAACTTCATCGTAGCTATTCAAGCCCCCGGAACGCAGCCCGATGAGGATCTATCTGTAAGACAGAATCAGCAAATTTGAAGTGAGTACAAGAGGTCAGAGGTGGCTTGGGAGCTTGATTATTAGTGCTCACAAAATGACAAGACGACACAAGCATGCCCCACTGTGGACTGCCCCCGTTAAGCTGCTCCTACTAACCGGGATGCTGGTTGCTGATCGAGGTTCAGAGACAGAGGTCTGGAGGAAAACGAGAGTATATAGCTACGAGCAAATGCCCAACTCGCCACGGCGAGACGTTCTGATTGCTCCTTGATATCAACGTATTCTTATTGCTAGACCGCTTCGGACCCTCGGCCCTCCACTCGCAAAAGGACAGTCTTTTCGACGTCGTAGTGGCAGCCCGCAACGGCTGCCACTTGACGCGGTCCTGGTACCGCCACTGTGTAGGATTTAGTCTACAGGCAACGCGACGAGTAAGGCTAATCCAAGAGGGGTGACTAGGTGCTAGCGATGTAGTCGTAGACTGCTCGCTATAGACCAGCCTTAGTATTGTAGAATTGGGCAATTGGGGTTCTGGCCCTTGGAGGATTCCCCCAATCTATATAGTGGACGTCTGAGAGGGGTCAAGTGACTGGGCGGAGGGAGTCACGTGATTCGGCCGGATTAAGGCTATGTAAGATGCGGATGACGTCGTCACTGCTCTGATGACTTGTGGGAGTATGAGCTCTACTAGCTTTTATTCACTCGATCGCTGGCTTGATTAACTAATAGATGAATGAGACTTCATCGTAGTCATCATCGTCATCATGATGAAGAGACTAACGGGACATACATAAGCCACAGTGCAGCGGCTTGCTGGAAGAAGAAGTGAAAATGAAAATGAGAACGAGAACGACAAGACAAGACAAATGGAGAGTCGTCATCGTCCCATCGTGGCGGGAAAGTAAATCAACAAAAGAGTGGAAGAGGAAAGTCTTTTTCGTGATGATGATGATGATGATGATGATGATGATGATGATGAGCACAAAGTAAAGGAGAATGATGACGAGGGTTCGGACGGAAGACAATGTTTCCTCAACAGGATGGGCGACGGACAGACCATAGTATTCCGACAGATAAGCCGTCGAAGTCAAAGGAAAGTATGAAGATGATGTATGGATCCCATGGTCGGGAGAGTGACCAAGATGAGGATATGCAGCGACGAGAATATGATGGAGGATAGAGAGATGTCGTCGGACGGATAGAGGCAGAACACAATGGCGGGGTATATCAAACGAAAGCACAGCAGAGACAAACCATTATACACGCTCACACAAGCATTCAGAGAGACGGTAAGAGATACGAAGGAGACGTGGAACAAGAGAGAGCGTGAACGAGGTTTTAATCGCCATAACGAGACGCTAGTGCTAATACTGCAGACGCGGGAGAATGAGACGGAGAAAGAGGGCATGCTTGCTTGCCTACGTGGGAATGATGTCGAAATGTCTCTTCCAGATCCAGCCAACCCTCCCAGACGGATCGTCCTGGTTCCTGGCGAGCCACAAGCGGCCCTTTTCGCCCACGACGTCAAACACCTAATATCGTCGGTCATTAGCTCGAAGTTCACGTGAATCATAAAAGTAAGCCAGAAGGGGGAAAACAAGAATAGTCAGGAATTGGAATGAACTTACATCACCTGATCCGTAACTGAGATACCCAAATCCTCCTTCTCGAATAGATGAATCCACCTCGTACGGCCCCCGACTGGCGGCCAAGAAGAGCACGTTGAAATCCCTCTTGTCTGCGTCTTCTTGTCCGGCACCGTCGGTTTGAGGAGGGTACGTTGAAGGCGATGTCGAGGAGGGTTGGATCTGCGGTTGGTGATGTGTTTGTTGTTGTGAGTAGGACGTTGTGGGAGGTGAAACCTGTGGACTATCTGGCATCGGCATGGCTGAGGAAAACATCCCGGAGAAGGGACGGGCGGATAAAGGCGTTTCGATTGGTGTGGGGAGATCGAGGTTCAAGCTTGGTGGAGAAGTCGAGCTGAGGGTGTTCATGGTCGAGCCTGTCATCAGTCGAGCCAACGGTGGTGAGGTCACCCCCGTGATGCCCGTCATCTCTCGACGTGGCCCTTGAGATCCACCGGTGTTGGGCCGCACCATTCGATCGCCGCTTGCCGAGGTGCCCGACGGAGCAGCGGCCGAGAACGATCGTGTGGCTGGGATCATCTCGGGAGATTTGGTGCCTGAGTGGGACGCTCTTGGATCCTCCCTTGGCCGGGCCGGTGTGCTAATCGGATGCTGATGGCTTGCATGTCGAGGCCGAACGGACGGACTCTCAAATGGCGGCGACATTGGTCCCATGGCGCCAGGATGATAATATGATCGGGTCGCCTCCGCCGATAGCGGCACTGCGGGCGAGGGGGTGCTGTTGATGGAGATCGGTTGAGGTCGTCCAGTTCCACTGGTAATCGAGGGTCGTTTGGACGACGATGTCGACATGATCTCGTCCGAGAAGCGGCTCGACTGTGGCGACAAGAGATTTACCGTCCCAGTCAAGAACGTCCGGTTGCAGATTCCTAACCCCAGCGCCATGCGCTCTGTATACGCTAGATCTCCCTCGGCTTGTTGGATGATATCCTCCAAACTCTCCATCCGCGGGTTGTCAAGAATCGAGCTCATCTTCAACTGCCACGTCGTCTGCCAGACCATCTGCTGTTGCACAAAGTTCCCCAAGCATCGTTCCGCCAACTTGCGTGTCAATCCGTACAGCTTCGGCAGCTCGATCTTGAGCGTCTCGTTCAATGCGAGAAACTGCTCGCCCTGCTCTTGGGTGCGTTTGTCCGGCTTCTCTCCACGATCCTTGACGGTGCGGTAGCGGGCATAGTCGCCGAGTCGCTTGTTGCGTTTGAGGACCGCCTTCTCCGGCCCATCATACTGCTGAATCAAGGCCTTCAAGGGCTCCACCACGCTCATCGCCACGGCCGTCCTCTGTAATATTTGTTAACTCCAACTGACATGCAGCCAAATACCAATCAGGATCGACTTACGTGCTCATTCAGCGCGACGGTGGATAGCTCTCGCACCGCAATACCAAACTTCCGCCACTTGCTCTCGATTTCCGTGTAGCTGCTCTGCGCCACATCGAGATGACCCTCGATGGCTTGCACCATGCTGCGGAATCCATCGACGTACGACTGCACATCCCTCAAATACATCTCGACGTCGCGCATGTAGATCTGCAGATGGAAATAGGCATCGCCTAGCTTCTCGGCCACCTGGTTGAAGTCGGGATCATCCACGGACTCCGTCAGTCCCATATTTTGCCTCCATTTCTCTTTTCGTCGACCCAGCGCTTTGGAGATGCCGGCGCGTACGTCCGACTCCTTGCGCTTGCGTCCGACGACCTGCTCGACCAGCTCCAGCCGACGCTTCATCTCATTGATCCGCGTCAGCACGGCGCGCATCTCCATTGTCGCCGACCGGAGCGCCGAGTAATCTGGGTGGTTCACCGGCGTGGCCTGAAAGAGCGGCTCTAGGATCAACGAGTATTTCGAGATCCGTTGCGTTGGCTTGACCAGAAGCGAGTCCAGCGACCACGCACTGGTGAGACCGTGGGCGGCCGTTTGACAAGCTGCTAACCACTCTCGGATTCGCGGTATCGACTGTAGCTTTTCGAGGCGTTTATTTGCCGCGTCGTGGTTGCGCAGATATTCGCCGTACACGCTCTCCATCCGCGACAGGAGTTGAGCAAACACGGCGCCGATGGAAGTTTGTCGGTCTCGGTCGTCGTCCGTCATCCACGATGCGCCGGCCGGCGCATCATCTGTAACTCCGGTTCCTCCACTGTTGGAGGTCGAGACGCTCGTCCGTTGCAGGGGCATGCGTGGCGCCCGGTAGACGCTCTTGGCCGCCGGTCGTAACGCATCATACAGGTCCATCGAGAAGGCTGCCACCTGGTCGCCGTTACCAAATAGCACCTTGACATCATCCGGATTGAGCACTGGCTGCCGCTCGTCGGCCGCCGACACGCGGTAAATCTCCTGGACGATATTCATGTCGTTGTAGAAGACCTTTTCCGTGTCGAGCAGTTCCTTGATCAGCATCCGGCGTTTGGTGAGCCTCTTTTGCTCAGGGTCGTCTGCAGACGTCGTGCCAACCATCTCGTGAGCTGATTCTGCTGACGGTTCCGCCGCCACTTGCTCTCTTACCGTTGAACTCGTCGATGACTGGGTCTGAGCAGCGGACAACGGAGTGAATGCTTCCAGAGGCTGAGTCGACATCTGGCTGGCCCTCATAGACGGAAATTGATACCGGAACTGTTCGGGGGAAAGCTCGGAGGAGTAGTCTCGTGACATGGGATGCCGGCTGTAGATGCTCGGCGATGGCGGCGAACGTGGCCCGCCAGGTGGATTGACCGCCGCATAGGGCTGATCGTCAGCGAACGACGGCACGGGTGGCGGTGGTGGTGAATGATCGGGCAGCGGAGGGGGTTGGAGGACGGGGGTGCTGGTGGCTTTTCGATCGCTGGCGGTGATTGTTAGACCGAGTCCGTCGCCCGTCGGTGCAATCTCCGGTAGTCGTGGCTGGTCCTCTGCAGGCAGCCGCGGTGTCGCCGCGCCCCCGCCATCATCCCGTCGCCGCGGTGACCGCGTTGGTGGTGAGTCTGTCGGCTCCCGAAGCTGTAATGAACGCCGGGGAGATTTGGGCGGCGGTGTGGGACAGAGTCTGGATGGATCTTCGTGGTCTAGCGAGGCGGCCGCCTGAGGCTCCATCCAGTCGACGATGGAATAAGATGCCTCTTCCCAATCACCTCGCGACTCCAAGCTGGCCCGATTCGTAGACGCGGTGCCTTGATCGACGTCGAGACTGGGCCGGCCGGATGACCACCCCGACTCTAGCAGCTCATAGGCACGACGATGCTCTTCGGCCGCCAGTTCAGACGCGTTCGACTCGATATCTGTCGTCTCTATCTCGAGGGCTGGCAGGTGTTCCTGAAGGCCTGCGTTTGTTTGATGTTGTCCTTGACTGGAAGTTGAAGGCATCACCGCTGACTCTCTCGATGATGGTCCGTGTAGCTGTTGAAAGATGAGCTGGGTGACCCTTCTCGAGTCCCAGCTGCCCAATCGAGCCAGTGCTGGTGACCCTGTTGACAGCTGTTGTTGAAAGTTTTGAACGCCATTCGGACTGGTTAGACCCCTGTCATGATAGTGCTCGTAGACGCCATTGATCGCCCCATATGCTGGACTGTCCAGCATCTCATGTTGGACAGCAGACGGATCCGCGGAGGCTGCGTGATCTGTCCTATTGCTGGCATCGTGAAATTGATCGTGGTTGAAGATGGGATGTAGGTCGGGACGGGGCCGACTGGTCGATCGCTCCGGTGGTACTGGCGGCGAAGTAGTTAACCTTCTCTCCCGGTTCTCTGATCCACTGACCGGTCGAGGCTCGTCGGAGACCTGTTGCGCCGGCTCGTCCTGTTCCGGAAGTGCTGCTACTACTGGGCTCGCCTCGAGCATGATGCGGATCGACTCTTGATCGCCAATGTCAGATCTCGCGTCGGGTCGGAAGGTCGTTGCGGGCAACAAGAGGCCACCCATCGTAGGGGTACCGTGGACCGTCAGATCGTCAACAGGCCTGTCAGATGTTGAGATGCGTCCGTCAACCTCATCGTCGACGTGAGAATCCTCGGTCGTCACGTTCGACTGCACACTCTCTCTTTGCGGCCCTGCCTCCTCAACAGTGACGTTCGGAACTGGTCGTTGCTTCCCTGGCGTACCCAGGGTGGGCGAATCGAGGTCTTCCGCATTGATATCAGGTTGACGGGGCTCCGGCTCTGCTCGATCCGATGCCTCCAAACCTGAGTTCGTCTCGGATGACTGTTCTCGTACGGGTTCGAGAGTACTAGGACCCTGGTCGACCGGCGCATCCTTCTCGTGACTGCTGCGGTTCGAATTCACCTTTACGAGATCCTCTCCATTGACCGCGGGCTCGGTCTCTTCTTGCTGCATCTCCAGGGGGGGCTGAAGCTTGCGTGCTGATGTTCCCGAGCCCGGCTGTGATTCTGTCCCTGACGTCTGACCCCGCGGGCGGCGCCCCGGTCTCTTCTGCGACAGCGTGCGCCGGATCTGCTCGCGTCGCGCGGCAAAGTCAATGGCTTCTTCCGGCACCGTCGTGGAACGGCTCGACATCGTGGTGGAGGCTGAAGGTGGAGAGGTCGTGGCTGAGGATATTTGCATTCGCTGTCGAGAGCCGCGCAACGGAGGAGACTTCTTCGGGAGCGGGGCCACGATGCGGGCCTTCAGGCGAGGGCTCGAGGTCGAGGGAGATGGATCAGGGTTGTATCGGCGTGAGCTGGTTCGTGCGGGCGTGATGGGACGTGTTGTTGATGGAGCGGTTTGTATGTGCTTCGGGCTCGGTCGGGGAATGCCACTGCCCGCCAGCTCGCGCGAGGCCGCCGCGCTGATGGGGCTTGATGGTGACTGCAAGCCCGGAGAGGACAAGCCACCTTCCGAGGCGGAGCTCAATCTTCTCGTGCTCAACGGAATCCGAGATCGACCGGGGATCAGCGGGGGTGATTCGGGGCTCTTGGGCATGTTGCCATTCAACACCGCACGTTCCATCCGGGGAAGTTTCATCGCCGGCGGGGACCCATTCTTCTCGACGATGTTCGATTCGACCGTCATGTCGCTCTGCGCCCGTCGATGCGCCGGTCGTGGCAGAGGCGAACCATCTCGGTCGACGCGAGACCCTTGGGCGGGCGGCGTGCCGGTACGTAGTCCTCCATTCGAGTACATGGGTGAGACGAGCGACACCTCGGCATGCGACTTGGTGCGCCGATGCGCCAGTGATGGTCGATGGGGATGTTCGGAGAAGTTGCGGGGCAGCTGCGAGATGCCGAATCCTGCCTCGAGGTGGTCTGGAATGGCGCTAAGCACCTCGCCAAACAGCGGACGTCGAGCGGCCTCGTTCTGAGCCAAGTGCAGTGTGGTCATGGATCGCGAGGTCCAGGGGTTGTTGTTCGGGTCCACCTTGGACCGCTCCGATCGCGACGGGCGCGAGGGATCTGACCGGCCCAACGACGGCAGGTCTTCATCTGTTCGTCGCGCCAATTGTCCATGGCGCGTCACTCTTCTTGCCGGCGCTGGATGTGCGTCGGCGGTCTCGGCCCGGGTCAATCGCTGTCGTGGCGGACGTGGTGGCTCGCTGCGCATGGCGATGCGCGTGCTGGCGGGCGCCATGGTCCGACTCTGCGTCATGATGGGCGTGGGCGAGGGTGTATTGGCACGCTCGCCTCGGGAGCTGTGCCGGACCGGAATCGGTAGCACGTCGTCCTGATTCTGACTGAATTGCTCCACCAGATCCCTCAACGATCGCTGCTGCGACCACGAGGAGCTCGACACCGTTCGGGAGGACGGCGTCAACCCCGGCGGTGGTGGCGAGGGTCGATGGGTTCGCGGCGTGGGCCTCAATTCGGCCGCCCAGGCATGACCCGGTCGTCGGGCATCGCTCGACGGTCCCCCGATCGCTCCTCGTTCACGGTCACGACCGGCCGAGCCGGTCCGCAGAGGCTGCACCTGGAAGGGACGATAGAACTCGTCCGGCGAGGTTGATGATGATGGGGTTCCGCTGGCATTCGGAACCTTCACGCTCGCTCCGTGTCCGTTGACGACCACGACGGCCGTTCCGTTGATGCCAACCCCGTGGCTACGGTCGAGCTGGGTCGTGGTTACGACCAGCGGCGGCGCGTGCGTCCTGGGCGGGGGGGAGCTGTAGGCGTATGGTCGTGGTGGGTGGTGCAGCGCTTCTGATCCGGAGGAGGAGGTCCGCACCATGGGCGGCTCCGGATAATGGTCGTCCGACGCCCCGTCAAGGGCGTAGTGGTAGTCGGGGAAGGGCTGATAGGGCGGCGTCTGCAGCGAGTGATGTCGACGCAGGAGGTCCTGGTGGAGGTCATGATGGGGGAGGACGTCGCGGTCGTCCTCGAGGAGCGGCATGTTTGATCATTGGGCCGCAAATTCACGCCCGGCAGCTGTCGTTCGTTTCGTCGGGCGGCGCTCGAGCGCTCGTTTCTCGTCCAACCCACCCCCGGGGCGTCGACCGCCTTGCCCTCTGCCCGACCAGGTGGGATTCGCGCCCTCCCACTGGACGGACTAGGGGGGTCCAGCAAGCGCGTGTATCAGGCGTGTGGACGTGTCGGTCTGCGTCGGCGACACGGATGGGCGTCGGGATGCGTTGTCGGCGCACGAGTGGAGGGTTTGGATGACTGGCTGAGAGCGGTCAAAAGGGTAATCCACGGTACCTCTGCCTCCTGGTCGTGTGTACCACCACGGTTTGATATCCGTCGTGTATGTATGTCTCTTGTGTATTTTCTGTCTTTCTGTTCTCCTTCTACGTATCGTAGGTAGTATTCTTTTCGTCCGATCAGAATATCTGTCTTCTCAATCATCTATCAGCGTCGGTCTCGTCTCTCGTCGTCGTGGCCATGCCGTGGAAGCAAGCGCAAAATGAGAGCGAGAGCAGTCGAAAGTGACGACAGCGACGATGGGCCAATCAGCGCCGCCAATCACCCGCCAGCGGCCCGAGTCGAAAAAACCTCTGCCGCTGCCGGCAGTCGTACTCAAGAAGCAAGTACCCGATACTCATTAAACTTACCGCTGGACGAGATTGCCGTTCTGGGTCAATTAGCGGCAGTTCTGATCCCCGAATTAGTTTCAACGGGAATAGTAGCTCCGGCTTACTTCAGCGAATGAGGCTCTGCTGAGCTGCGTGCGCCCTTCTTGAGATGATCCGCGAGTTGTGCGTGAAAGCGGTTGAAAAGAGCAGGTCTGGATGCCGCAAAGATAAATGAGAGCAGAAGCCTCGTCAGAGTACTGTACTGGTAGTGGTGCAGTCGTCTGAAATCTTCGTCCTCGTGCTCACAACACGTCCACACGCGAGGATCTTGGCAACGATGACGGGAGGGTTTAGTAACGCGCGTTGAGGAGGCTTGGATACCTGAGAGTGGATGTATCAGATACTGCGACCTGGAAAACAGCTCCTGCCAAGAAGAAAGAAGCAGATACCGAAAGCTGAGCTTCAACGGAGTTCTTTGACGTGGGGTGAAGCTGTGCCTGTGGCGTTGCGGGGTACGAAGGAGCTGACTTGGATTGTGCGTGAAGCTTGGACTGAGAAACGCGACGCGACGCGGAGAGAAGAAGGTTGAGGCCGCGTAGAGTGGAAATACATCGACTCCAGCGGAAACAAGCGTCTGGGGGAGGTACCGTGGTGAGAACGCAAGCGCGACTAAACGCGGTACAAGCCGCGGGGCAGGAAAACAACCTCACCTGTCGTGGATGCATGCCAAACATGTTCAAGAAATGTGAACATGTGTTCGAGAAGCAGGACATCCGGCCTCCAGGACTGATCGGTCGCTCAGAATACAGGAATAGAAATACCTGGTCATAGAAATGTTCCAGAAGAGCTCCTAGCCTCAGAGGCTAGTAGCAGTTTCAATCGTCATCAGAAAGTAAAAAGTCATCCAGGATGAGTCGCAAGAGGAAACGCCATGCTGCTGGATGGTCAGTCACTCAGGCTCAGGCGAAGAAGCGACAGAAGCAAGATGAAAGTACCAACCGAGGTCAAGACACTATGCCGGACGGCATCCATCATCCGGTGTTATCGATATACTACCCAAGATTATTGTCGCTGAGGGCGTATCTGTTGTCGAGACTTCCAGGCTCTTCGAAGATCCATCGACGAAGGCTGGCTGGGTTAGGTCGATTTGAGGGCGAAGGTGCTGCAGCGGCTCATGCTGAGGCGGTTGGGTTGTCAGTAGATGAGGCTGTGGAAATAGCGCGTTTGTTAGACACGACCGTTGTCGGCCTGACATCCCCTTCCCAGGTCGGCCATCGATATGTGAACCATATCGATGGCCGACCTGAGGAGATTCCGACTGTATCACAGCAAGAGCAGACGACTATTCTGAGCCGAAGTGGTGTGAATGGTGACAGCTTCCCACAGTCCGAGGTGAGGTGGAGCGTAGATGATGTGGTGCGGATGAGAGGCTGAAGAGAAATAAGTTGACGACGGAAGTAGGTTGTGGACGCGGCCATCTATCACCTGTTTCATAAGGTGCACCCTAAAACAAATCGGCCACCGCACCTGCTGTGTTATGGTTACCATCGAGGTCCGGGCCCTCGTGCGTGCGGTCTCGTTGACTCAGCGACGACAACCATTCCGGGACTGCAGGCCCACCATCCGAATGAGCACATCAATCGTCTCAAGGGACCACAGTGGGCTACGGTATTACGATTGCTAGGCAAGGAGGGTGAACGGGTGATGTTGGGCCTGCTCGTCGACCACGCCATCTTTGTGGGTATATCGACAGGTTCTGGAAATTATTATCAGTTGAGTGGTGGGGCAGCATCATCTTAGTAAAATGCTCGTCATCTGATGATGTATAAAGGAACTCCGCTGGCTGAGTTGAAGCCTCTGGCGGAGCTACCATCGGAAGTAAAGACAAGTGGAGGCCCAACAGGCGTGAAGCTCGACGGGCAACTCGTGGCAAGTGTCGGCAAGTCCGAACGAGATCTGCATACACCTGGATCCATCATCATTGTGCGCAATCGCATGCTCTACGCACGGGCGGCACTCAATGCCAAGGGCCATGTTCGCTTTGGTTTACGCCATATTCGTGAGACCATATGATTATAAAATTCCTCATAGATATCTTCCCAAGCTAATATTTGACAGACGTCTTTAATCGCTTTCCAGATCACAACAACAGGTTGCATACCATTCAGGTGCTGAGGTATATATTCCCACGTCAATTTGGCCTGCACAATGTGTTTACATCGACGGTCGACTCACGGGAGACCGTGCAGCCTTTCAAAGACTACACGATGCGCGAGGATGAACTGAAGCAGCGTGGAGCTGGAGTTGGCGGAACTGGTGATGCAGGTAGTGACAACCAATCATCTACGCCGAAGATTCCTAAACGGCTGCGTGGACGAGTTTTGCAGCTGGTGGTGCAGCTGCAACAACGCCATGGCCGATGCGCGTACAAAGCTCTGCTGGAGCACTACTGTCCGCTAGTGAGTTAGCCAGTCCGAGGCGTCGTGGAAATGAACTGAGTGAGGAACCACAGACTAAAGGTGCCAATGGATCAGCACCAGCTGCTCCAAGTGAGGGTAGCGGAGAGGGTGCTCAATCTCCTGCCGAATCGCCGTTTCTAGCCTATGCCACCCCAGGGGCATCAGTATCAGCCTTCGTCCGAGCCACACTTGATAACGTCGTACCGAATGCGTTTTGGGGGAATGGCGAAGCGCAGCTGGAAAATAAACAGCTGCTGATGCGCAAAGTGGACCATTTCATCAGCCAGCGACGGTTCGAGAGCATCTCGCTTCATGATATCCTACAGGGATTCAAAGTGAGTATATTCGAGAACACCTCATGGCAAATCTAACGTGCCCAGATTACTGAGATGGCATGGCTGGTCCCACCCTCGCAGCAACTGCAACAAAAGACGTCAAAGCCAGAATTTCAAAAGCGTATGCAGCTCTTCAGCGAGTTCATCTATTACATCTTCGACTCGTTGGTCATCCCACTCATTCGCAGCAACTTTCACGTCACGGAATCCACCGCCCTTCGCAACCGGCTGTTCTTCTTCCGGCACGATATCTGGCGATCATTGTCCGAACCCGTCCTGACATCTCTTCGACGATCTATGTTTCAAGAGGTGCCTCCAAAGAAAGTCAAGGCCATTCTGGATGCCCGAGCGCTAGGGTACAGCCAGATGCGGCTGCTCCCCAAGGAGACGGGTGCTCGACCCATCATGAACTTGAGACGTCGGATGATGACCGACCGCAATGGTAAGATGATGCTGGGACGAAGCATCAATTCTATCCTAGGTCCGGTCTACGAGATGCTCAAGTACGAGAAGATACTGCAGACGGATCGGCTGGGCGGGGCGCTTTTCAGCGTCGGCGACATCTACCCCCGACTGAAGTCGTTCAAGCAGATGCTGGTTCAAGCAAGGAGATCTTCGTCGCGGTTGTACTTTGCCAAAGTGGACGTCCAGTCGTGCTTCGATACCATTCCACAGCGCCGAGTCGTCCAGCTGATGGAGCAGATGGTGAGTGAGGACATCTACCGGATCGGCCGCCACGGGGAGATTCGACCACCGGAGGGCATTCAACATGAAACTACGGTACAACGACCTCAGAAGCCACGTCGACGGTTTCTGAGCAAGGCTACTTCCGCCATCGACTTCTCTACGTTTGCGGACAAGGTTGAAAGCGGGCATGTCGTGGGCAAGAAGAATGCGATTCTCGTGGACAACGTCGTGCAACGCCAGTACAGACAGGAGGATCTCATGGATCTCCTTGAAGAACATGTCGAGCGCAATCTCGTCAAGATCGGCAAGAAGATCTACCGCCAGAAGGCCGGCATTCCGCAAGGATCGGTCCTATCGAGTCTGCTGTGCAACTTCTTCTACGCCGATTTTGAGCAGAAGCGGCTTGATTTTCTAAGAGCAGGGGAGAGTTTGTTGCTGCGGCTGATTGATGATTTCCTGCTCATCACGCTCAATCGACAGCATGCGGAGCTATTCCTGCAGATCATGCACGACGGGGACGAGGAGTATGGCATCTCGGTGCAGCCGCGCAAGAGTCTGGCCAACTTTGCCATGTGTCTTGGACATGATGGTGGAGTTCAGATTCCGCAGATTGAAGGGAACCAGTTTCCGTACTGCGGTAACTTGATCGATACGCGAACTCTGGAGATGTCCAAGGATCGAAGTCGAAGGAACAACACGGGTGAGTGATATCAGCGATGATATTTGTGTTCAAAATAACTGACGAAACGAATAGCAATCGCTGATTCCCTGACCGTTGAGTTCTCTCGAGTTCCTGGTCATACGTTCCATCGGAAGGCACTTACGTGAGTTTCCCCCATCTTCAGTTACCTCGTCTCCCATGCTACATCTCCCTTTCCCCACCGTCGGCCTTTCACATACGACCATACCTTGTAGAAAACTGGGCATCCCGTCCGATCTGCCTTACATAAGCTACAATGGGGCGGATTAGTAGTTGGGTCGGTGACGACCAGCGAATCCCCGCTGTTGTATGTTTTTGTCATTTTTATACACATGATCTACCCTCCTTTCCAGCTTGACTCCTTGTTCTACAGTGCCCTTCTTGTTTTTACTGCCATTTCCGTTCATTTTCTTGCAGACGCGGTATCTTTTTTGACATACATCCGTTCAATACTGATACAAGGATGAAATTCAAGGGCATTCAAAATCCAAACGCACGCCATGTTCCTCGACACCGACTTCAACTCCTACTCCACCGTGCTCAACAACATCCATCAGATTTTCGTCGAGGCGGCTATGAAAATGTATCGCTATGCGAAGTGTTTGCCGAGAGGGAAACAGCCTTCATTGAAGACTCTGATTCGTCAGTACCCCCACTCTGATCTCCATCTCCCTTCTCAAGACCCCTTTCGCTGGAAGTTCAACTGGGATACATGCATCTTGATTGACTAATTCTTTATGTGCGACGCAATAACAGGAGTCGTACAAGACATGATCGAGTTAGCGTCCGTGTTGGTAAGGAGTAAAGGGAAATCTCATACTCGATCCTCAACGACGACGTCGTCGGCGAATGGATATCAATGCCGAGTTAGTACGGCTCAGATCAGATTGTGCGTTCATTTTTCTCCCCTCCTCCGCCTCTTCTTTCCTTTCCTTGAAGTTTATCATCTCTATTAAAACCTCGTCATTTTCCACCAAGTCCTTCTTAGAAAGTCATGTTGTGTTTCGATCTTTCGTTCTAACAAAGGTTACTCACCACATTGATGCTGTTGATAACTGGGATGCCTTGAATAATGGACTCGCGAGTCGTTTAGTTACTTCCGGGATACAATGCTGACTATTTATACGAAATAACAACAGGCTAGGAATAATGGCCTTCAAACAAGTTTATCAACGGAAACAAACGGGCTATCAACCTTTCTTGGAATGGCTCGAGAGAGCTTTACCCACTTCCGGCTCTACTTCGGCTTCTACTACCCCTCCTCTCAACTTCAATGCAAACATC
>QQTW01000274.1_pt1 | contig 31518 bp, 28 predicted proteins | sample 1904831 | NCBI WGS metagenome assembly QQTW01 (sample SAMN09435610, study PRJNA476489) | Subsurface metagenome, whole genome shotgun sequencing project.
TGCTAAGCGCCCAGATGAATATAAGTCAGGCAGCAGCTCAAGCAAAAAACGCTTTTCGTTCTGCTAGTCTGATTGTTTCAGAAAAGTCCTCGCCACCTGGGAAGTCTTCAGCAGCTGATTCTCTTTGCCCAGCCCAGTTGGGAGCCGCGATTGAGAGTGTTACAAATCGTCCCCAATTCAACAGGGGACGCTGGGGCATTTTGGTTCAAACCTTATCTTCCGCCCAAACTCTCTATAGCCGCGACTCCCAGAAATATTTCGTACCGGCGTCCAATGTGAAGCTGCTCACAACCGCAGCTGCCTTACATCAGCTGGGTTCAGACTTTCGGATTCGCACGTCTGTTTATGGTACCAGTGACGGTTCAATGCGTGTTGTGGGACGGGGCGATCCCAGCCTCACGGATGCCCAGCTCAAACAATTGGCAAAACAAGTGAGTCGTCGGGGCATCCGTCAAGTGAGCCAGCTGATTGGGGAGGATAATTACTTTCATGGCGTAGCTGTTAACCCCACCTGGGAATGGGAAGACGTGCAGGCAGACTATGGCGCACCAGTCAACAGCTTAATTTTGAATCAAAATGCTGTAGTGTTGACGTTATTGCCTCGACAGTTAGGTCAACCCTTGCGAGCTATTTGGGCTGATCCGGCGGAAGTGACTCGGTGGCGGATTCAAAATAATTCAGTAACAGCCCAGCCAGCTGAACCAGCATCGATCAATGTCAGCCGCGACTTGCGGGGTGCGGTGCTGAAAATTACAGGTCAGCTAAGTGTTAATTCTGAGCCTGAGTCAGTAGCATTGGCAGTTCTTGACCCAACTGAGCATTTTTTACGGCACTTCCGCCGCGCCTTAGCTTCTGTTGGCATTAACGAAAACACAGATATACGCAGATACACGCAGACATCAGAGCCTATCGGCGTTCCGACTATATCTACGGTTTCTGAATTAGCAGCAGTTGAATCCCCGCCGCTATCGCAGCTGTTGGTGGAGACAAATCAGAATAGCAATAATCTTTACGCAGAGGTGTTGCTGCGTACATTACCGGAGCAGGTAGGCAACATACCAGTCCCCACAGATTCAACAGCCCAGATGGGGTTGCGCGTAGTAAGAGGGATATTAACTAAATTGGGGGTTGATCCAGCTGGCTATGTTCTGGCAGATGGATCGGGGCTATCTCGTCATAATTTGGTCAGTCCAGAAGCGATCGCGCAAACTTTGAGGGCAATGGCTCAGTTACCAGAAGCATCTGTATATCGAGCCTCTTTACCCGTAGCTGGTATCAGCGGCACTCTCCAAAATCGCTTTCGTGACACAGCTGCTCTTGGAATTGTGCAAGCGAAAACCGGCACAATGAGCGGCGTTGTAGCTCTATCTGGATATCTTGACACTCCTGACTATCAACCCCTAGTTTTTAGCATTATCGTGAATCAGTCTGATCAGCCTGCGGCGACGATCAGGCAAGCGATCGATGAGATTGTATTGTTGTTCACTCAGCTGCATCGTTGCTAAGAGGCTATCACCGTTGCAAACAAACATTGGATAGGATTGCTCTGATAGCTCAGCTTTGAGAAACTCAAACTCAGTAACCAATGAAGATGGCGAAGGATTTGTCTCTTGTTTATACTACATGTATAATACAAGTATCATTTTAGCGTCAGTGTCATCAGAAAAGGTGGGTAGAAACCCCGTGCTTATAGCACGGCTTTATATTGAAACCAAGTGACTTTAGTCACACAAAAAGAAAACTTTTAACGATTGTAATCTTTTCTTAACTTAGAGATTATAGATGTGGTTGATGACCCACCCGCGACGATGGAGACATAAAGCCTAACACCAAAGTATACCTTGCAGGTATCGGCGCAGAAAAATCGGTAGACCGGGAAAAGAACGATGGGCAATGGGTTAGAACTATCCCTGAGTGACAAAAGTACATAGAGATTCTTTTTGGGATTTCGATATATGACGCTGCGGGACACGCAGTTAGAGTCTGTGGAGCCTCACCTCAGACCAAAGTTTCTTCGGGAATAGAGGCAGTTGCCCAGAAGCAGAAACCTAAGTAGGTGACTCTTAGGAATCATCGCCGTTCTACGGCGGTGAGGATGTCAAAGACCGCTGTCTCTCCTCAACTGGGACTGATTGAGTTCTAGACCGGACAGTTCAATTCCTAAGTGCCTAGTTGCTCGCAGAAATGGGGCAGCATATGCCCGCCCCATTTATTCCCCTAGCAATACGTATGCAAAAGAGGTGATGTGCTAAAGTGTATTTTGTGTAATACAAGTGCCCATCGATTAAACCGAGGGCATTTTCTTTCAAATTGCTCTTACAATGCGATCGCGTATGAAGTGGCGTAAAACAGTCTAAGACTTAAGCTTAGTACTGCTGGGGCTTCAAGCCAACACTATCCTCTGCGACCAGGGGATACCATCTCTTTCTCCGAAACCTGTCAGTTTCATCCGTTAGGCTATAAACCAGTCTTCGACCTGCAAATTCGGGCAAGATCTTTTGTGCCGCCCATATAGGGACGCCGGCCAACTTGGCTAACTGACTCATGAATAAGCCAGGGTGGGCAAGAATTGCTTCGAGTAGCAATTCCTTGTTTTTGGTTCGTGTCCTTGGCTTTGATATAACAATTAATCTCCGGGGTTCTGATCAAACTGTGGAAGGCACACCTTTTATCTTGCTTCACGTGGCTATTGTTTGAGCACGTAAAATTACGGAATGTTTTGTATTAATTGTGTAAATGTTTTTCGTAAGGACACCCTCAGGAATACCTACTACTCAAGAGAGGAACCAACCTTAAAACAATCCCGAAAACCTCTCAGGCAGCGACATTTCAGCGATATAGGGGTAATACATTAATGCCAATTCTGAGGCAGACGCGATCGCAGAAAGATATGCCCAAATTTCCCTTAAGGAAATTAAGGCACTTCAAAACCATCCCCTAAGATCCGGGAAATGTGGGAATCTACTCGCCTTGCTAGTTTCTTCGGTGGCTTCTTGAGTGCAACTTGCCCCTTGCGTGCTTGTTGAGTCAGAATCAACGCAAATGGATTTACCACTGTGCGGAGCCAAACTGGATGATTTCTGACGTGCTCAAGCCTAATATTAAAGACCTGCAAACAGACGTTATCGACCTGCTGGGGCAAACCAGTTCCCTCATGGGTCGCGCCATTACAGCACTTAGCTCTGACAGTGCTGGGGAGAAGTATGGGGAATTTCAGCAGGAAGTCGTCGAGGCAGCCCGTAATGTGGAAAAACTAGAGCTGATGATGGCGATTGTCGCGCCCATGAAGGCTGGCAAGTCCACGATCATTAACGCGATTGTTGGGCAGGAGATTCTGCCCAGCCGCAATACTGCCATGACTACACTTCCCACCAAGATTGTCTTTAATGCCGATCTAACTGAGCCAACCCTGACACTGAGTGCCGAAATATTGTCAGTGTTCCAAGAGACACTTTTGGCTTTGCAACGCAAGGTTCAGGCATTAGGGACTGAGCGGACGCAGGATAAGATAGCTCAGTACCCGCATCTAGTAGAGTTGCTACAAGAAATCCAAGATACGGTTGGGTTCCCAAACCGTGCGAGGACTTCTGGGCGGGAGGAGATCATAAAGGCACTGACCGGTTTGAACGATATTATCCGTCTGTGTAGCCTGCTTACGCCATCCCAAGACCCTCTGGGTCAACTCATGGAGGTTCCGTTTATTGAGACACCCTTTTGGCGTTCGCAAAAAACAGACAAGCTCAAAATACTGGGCAACCTGGTGATTGTCGATACACCTGGGCCTAACGAGGCGGGAGAAAACCTCAAAATGGCAGATGTGGTGGCAGAGCAGCTTCGCAAAAGCTCAATGGTGTTGATTGTCCTAGACTTCACCCAGCTGAAAACAGAAGCAGCAGAAAAAGTGAAAAAGGACGTTCAGCAAGTTATCAATTTACGGGGCAAAGAGAACCTGTACGTCCTAGTTAACAAGGTTGACCAACGCCGAAAGGTTGATATGACACCGGAGCAAGTTTGTCTGTTTGTTGCTGCTGAATTTGGAATAGGTAATAATGATACAAACCGGGTGTTTGAAGTTTCCGCTATACGGGCATTTGCCGCTGCCAACTTCATGCGGGAATTGCAGCAGCGTCCGGGTGTTGCAATTACTGATTTGAAAACAGCAGAGGCACTTGCCCAGGAAGCACTTGGTTCAAGGTGGGAAGAAAAACTTGAGGAGACAAGTTTAGAGGTTCTGCAATCTGAAGCTGAGTATCTTTGGAAAAAGTCAGGCGCAGCCCCCTTCCTAGAGACGGCAATCAACACGCTCATGGTAGAAGCTGCGCCCCAGTGCATGATGTCTGCACTCAAAATCGCTCGTGGTCGTCTGGTAGAACTACACGACGACGTGCAACTCCGAAGCAGCGCCATTAACGAAGAAGAAGAGAAACTAAGGCTTGAATTTGGGGCGCTGAAAGATGATTTAGATCGCCTTGAAGTGTGTCGTAATCGTCTGAAAGAAGTAGATAAAATCAAGGCGCAACTTCAACAAGAGCTTAATATAATCCTGAAACAGCTTAAGGACAAATGTAATGTCAGTATTGAGAACTTTTTTGAAGAATATCAACGCGCTTCTATTCAGTGGAAAGATTACAAGGGTAGTGGCATAATTCAATTCACCAGCTTGAGAGAGGCAGAAGATTTTGCGGATCTGGCAGTGTCTTATACTAAACGCAGATCAGACAGGTTACTACAAAGTATCCGCACAGGAGTTGGCAAACCAATCGAACAAGCTCGTAAAGAGCTAACTGAGCTATTAAAAAGAGAAACAAAACCGATCATTGAACGGGCACGCGATAGGCTAAACGAGAATTTTAACATTGGTTTGTCGTTTCAGATACCAAGTCTAGAAGCTGGTAAGATTGGTTTCGCTAAACCGAGCGTTACAAGCCATATCAGGTCAGTAGAGCAAGGATATGAGGTAAAAGTAGATGGAAAGAAAGAATGGTGGCATTGGGATTGGCATTGGCATTGGCTAGTTCCGATTAAAGAAACTATTTTTGTAAAACAACCGGAGAAACAGCAAATTTACTATACTGTGTCTGTGCAAGAAACCGTTGATGAAGTAAACAAGTCAATTGAGCAGAGCATTGACAACATTCAACAGGGAATTAACCAGTACCTTGATGATGAATTTAGGGAGCGAGTGGATGTCTTATTTTATGATCTTAATCGTTACCTTAGTAACTACTGCGATAGCTTGAAACAAGCACAGAAAGAGCAGAAGCTATCTCTTGACCAAAAGGCGAGCTTGATGAGGAGCTTTAATTACTTAGTCTCAGAGGCTACTGCACAAATTAAAAAGGCAGACGCCTATCTCGAATACACAGCTCAATTGATGGCGAATAATGATGACTGAGCTTTTCTATCCTCACCAGACAAACACGCCAGCACAAAGCGCAGGTGTCCCTAGCCAGTCCACTCGTCGTCTTGAAGAGTTACAGCGTCGAGTTCCTGTTGTTGGCGATAAAGCTCTGATTGACCTGGTTAACGGCATTCAGGTCAGCAAAGACCTCATCCGCTATCGCAAGAATCGGGGTTTCTTTGGGCAATTGATAGACACCCTGTTGGGGAGCGATCGCCAACGCCAACTCCTCCTAGATGGTAACCTGCTTGCTGGTCAGGAAGCCCTATATGAGTGGGTATTAGAGCTGAGTGATTCACTTCGCATCAGTCAAGTCGCCCTGGAAGTTACCCAGCAGTCTTTAGTAGAAGCGCGTGACACCATTCGCTGCCATTGTCAGAGACTGCAAAGGCAAGAAGAAGCACTGCAACAGCTTCGCCACCACCTGAATCAGCTGGCTCAACAGGTTGGTGCACGACTCAACGAAATTGAGGCGCGGATACATCAGCTGGAAGTGCGTGTCGCTGCTAATGAGGATGTAGACAGGATTATTACCGCTTGGGCAGCCGAGCAAACCTACACCCAGATGCCTTGGGCAGTGCAAATTGCCCTATTGGCGCGGGAAGTCTTCAGCAGTTCTGTTGCCATGTATGAACTGGAAACAGGCGATAAAGACCGTTTCAGACAACTGCTTGTTAATAAAATCCTTGCCAGCAGCAAACAGATGCCTAAGGGTTTCTTTGGGCTTGCCGAATTGTTGGATCAGTCTTGGGCAGCAATGGCAAACAGCGATCGCGACTTAGTAGCTGGGTTACTAGAGATTCGCTCAGTCCCGCCACAGCGTCTTCAGAATACACCGATATTGTTTGCACTCGGTACAACGATGGAATTAGCAACGCTCCCAGAAGAAGCCAGACCTGCCAAACCTGCCAAAAGCGCGATCGCGCTCTGTCGCGCCCAAATTAATTCTATCTCCCGCACCACCGATGCACGGGAATTTATAACAGCTGTTGTTGAAGAAACAGCCAATGACTGCCTAGCAATGATGCTGAGGAGGTGAGATCAGTGAAATCTGCCAATCCCAAATTTGGGCTTGTACTCACTGGTGGCGGTGCTAAAGGAGCCTATCAAGCAGGTGCGCTGAAGTATCTTGCTGAATTAGGGCTAGAGCCACAAATCATTGCCGGTTCTAGCATCGGCGCTCTTAACGGTGCTGTCTTGTCATCCCACCAGCCCTTTGAGCAGGGTGTGCGTCGCCTGAATGAACTCTGGACTCAGCTAGGTCAAGCGCCAATCCTACGCCCCAACACCGGTAAAGTTCGCCATGTTTTCAGCTACGCCGCTCAGACTTTCGTGCCAACCCTGGGGGAATGGGTGCTTGATTTCCTAGTGCAGGAAGGGTTGCTCAAAGATCGCACCACCATCTTTGACCCCGCTCCCATCGAGCAGCTGTTGCGCCTCGCAGTCAATCCAGCTGAACTGCGGCGCGGCATCGAGTTATGGGTGACAGTCTTTCCTTCCCTGAAAATACCTGGTTTAGGCTACGACTGGTTAATTGATTTTGTTCGCGCTAAGACTGGAACAGACGCCCACTGGCTTTGTGCCCAAGACTTTACTGATGATGACACCCTCTACAACCTCCTCCTAGCCAGTGCTGCCCTTCCCAAGGCATTTCCCAGCCGAGAAATCAATGGGCGGTTTTATGTGGACGGTGCTTTAGCGGATAATGTCCCACTTAGACCGCTAGCAAAGCGTGGATGCACCCATGTAATTGTGATTCACCTGGAAAATGGGTCAGTGTCTCACCGCCACGACTTCCCACAAACTATTATTGAAATCAGGCCAGAACAACTCATCAACCAGTCCGATACGCCGTTATTAGGTTCAGTCAGCAGTCTGCTGGACTTCAATGCTAAACGCTTAGCGGAACTGAAAACGCACGGTTATCAAGATGCTCGGCGTTGCCTAGATCCACTCATCCAAACCTTTAGGGCTGTTAAAGACCAGCGTCAGTCGCATGATTCACTGGTTACCTCAACACAGTGGCTCCTTAACGATCCACCTCTGTAAATTGACTATGTGTGATTTTACACAATAACTGCGACCGCACCCGTACCCACTCCGCAACAACTCATAGTATTTTTGGGTAAGTCAGTCTTAGGGTCAATCTGATGAAACAGCTCCTCAACCAAATTTTTAATGGGAAAAAGCACATCCAGCGCCTGATTTTACCGCTGGTTTTGATGATTCTGGCAACGCAGCTAGTGGCTGAACCGGCGATCGCTACGGGCGTATATCAAATGCCTTCCCTATCATCCGGCGCTCACACCTGGGTCATCGATCAAGCGGAAGTCTTAAGTCGCTTCAATGAAGGCAAGATTAGCAGCGCTCTGGAGGATTTAGCACAGCAAACTGGCAATGAGGTGAGAATGGTAACCATCCGCCGCCTCGACTACGGCGAAACTGCAGAGAGCCTTACCAATAAGCTATTTGAAAAATGGTTTCCCACAGAAGAAGCGCAAGCGAATCAAACTTTACTGCTAATCGATTCTCTCAGCAGCGGCATCGCAATCCGCACTGGCGACAAAGTTAAGTCGCTGATGCCAGATGACATCGCCCAGAGCGTTGTGTCTGAAACGATACTGATACCCCTGCGTGAAGGCGATAAATACAATCAGGCTTTCCTGGATGCGAGCGATCGCTTAGTTGCCGTGTTGTCAGGCAAGCCCGATCCAGGTCCACCTCAGATCGCCGAAACGGCTAACTTAGAAGGCACATTTAAGAAAGCCGAAGAAACCGACACCGGCAACGCTACTATCTGGGTAATTGGTCTTCTACTTGCCGCTACCATTATTCCAATGGCAACTTACTACCTGTACGTCAAGTAAGGTCATTTTAATCTTGAACGTACTCTTGCCCAGTTACTAGAGCAATCTCAGCCCGGACAAATTCCCGACCCAGATAGGCTGCATGGTCTAAACGAGTCACAGGACAGGGCTGGGTTTGCTCAAAAATCTGCACACAAATTTCTTTCGCCGTTCTCCCACTAGACACCGTAGTGTGAGTCCGTTCCACCTTGCCCCGCACCGGAATCGGCTTACCAGTTTCTGGATCAACGGCTAAACCGCGCTCATCGATCACATTCGTGAAATGTTTGGCACAAATTAGCCCAGCATCCCGATCCAGATAAATAATGAAATATCCCCCTGGGTCAAGGTCAATATGACGCTTAGAAAGTTTGTTATCAATTGTAGCCAGGTCTTCAAGCGTTTGAGGCATAGTCAGTTATGGTCTGGATTTTCTTCCTAAACAGAAGCTTAAACAGTTTTACACTCTATTTTAAGATTAATTCTTCCCTCTCTTTCTTCCTCTGCGCGCTCTGCGCCTGGTGCGGTTCAATTTCATAGCTAGGAATCGCGCTGACTAAATGGTAACTCCGCATTTATCGCCTCTATCTCCTGCTGCTCTAATTCATTTACCTCACGGATGTAAGGACGCAGTATTTGAGTGAGGCGAGGATTATAAAAGCGGTGCAAACTGTGATTAGGAGTAGCTGGAAAGCCGCGACGTTTCTTATGGCGTCCACCAGCACCAGGGTCAAAAGTTTGGATGCCCTGGGCGATTGCCCATTCAATCGGCGTGTAATAGCAAGCATCAAAATGTAGACATTCAATATCTTGGAAACTACCCCAGTAGCGCCCATAAAGCTGATCGCCTTTCGTAAGACAAAACGACATCCCTACCGGCTGCCGGTTATCCTGCTCACTGTAAGCCGCGACGAACAACACCCGATGCCGATAGTGGGCATGCAGCTGCTCAAAAAACCGTTTGGTGAGGTACTTGCTACCCCACCAGCCAAATTTGTCACATGTATCAGCATAGAAGTTGTACATCAAAGGAAACAGCGACTTAGGAATCTCATCGCCGGTTAGCGTTTGGAGCCGCAAGTCCGCTTTTTCCACAGCTTTGCGCTCACGTTTAATATTGCGGCGCTGGTTGGCGTTGAATACTGCCAAGTAATCATCAAAAGTCTGAAAGCCCAAATTCTGCCAAACAAAGCTGTGGTGCAGCCAGCTAGTAAAGCCATGGCGTTCTAGCATCGGTCGCCATTGGGGGTCTACATAAAGGAAATGACAACTAGAGATGCGGTTGCGAGTGCAGAAAGAGTCAATCGCACTCACCATCAGCCCTGTGATCTCATCCTCATCTTCTCCTGGCGCAATTAAGAACCGATACCCCTCAGTTGGCGTGAACGGTGACATCCCTAGCAGTTTCGGGTAATACTGCACTCCTATGCGTTGAGCCAAATCAGCCCACTGCTGATCAAACACAAATTCACCGTAGCTATGACCTTTGACATAGAGCGGCGCAGCGGCAATCAGCGATCGCTCTCGCCATACAGTCAAATGATTTGGCAGCCAACCCGCAGCAGCAGTGGTACTGCCAGAGGTTTCCAGATTGCTTAACCATGAGTACTCTAAGAACGGGGTAGAGAGCGGCAGAGCCAGGGCATCCCACTCCGACTGGGGTACATCAGCAATTTTGTTAATCCAGGCAAGGTTATAGCGGGGCTTGAGTTGTTCCACCATCGCGGGTCAGAATAGAAACTTGTAATAGAGGTGAATTATCAAACAGCAGATTCTGTTTCCCTTAAAGGGAAAAGCTTTACCCAGCCTACTCTAATCTTCCAGTCCTACAAAGGCGATAGTGCAAAAAGACTTCTTGAGCGATCGCCTCAACTGACAGCAGTTCCAAACGCGGAGCCAGCGCCGGATAGAATCCTGCCCCTTCTACTGGTGTGGGTGCCGTTGTACCGCCCAAAATTAGCGGGCAAACGGTCAACCAGATTTCATCAATCAAATCAACTGCAAGCATTGAGGCGACTAATTGACCGCCACCTAGTACTGCCAAGCGTTCCAAACCCAGAGTTGCCAACTGCTGTAAGGCATCTGTCCAGTCAATTCCAATCGAGTCAGGTGTTTCACAAACAAGAATTTGCTCAAATTCTGGGCATCCTTCCCAGCGCTTTCCCCCACTAGCTGTTGTCAGCAACCACCGAGGTACTGATTGACGAAAGAAGCGTAATTGCGGGTCAATGAAAGCTAGTCGGGAAGCTACAATTTGCACCGGTTGAGGTGGTAATTTTTGCTGATATCGTTCTTGCAGCAGTTGGGGATTAGAAATGCCTAATGTGGTACTGTAGGCGCGGAGAGTACCGGCACCGAATAGGACGGCATCGGAGGAAGCGATTTGTTTTTCCAGGTGTGCTTTATCAGCTGGTGAGGAAAACCGGGCAGGCGATCGCTTGACATCAGCAATTTTACCATCTGCACTCATTGCCAATACCACTGTGGTGTAGGGACGATTCCGATATTCAGCCATAAGAAGAGCCGTACTACCGTACATTCACTAAAAATAAGCAGCGGTGGAGACTCAAGGGGGGAATTCCTCAGTGAAATTACGATTGAACTACTAGCAGCAGCGAAGGTTTAAGTTTTTTTGGAGTTTGGTTGTGTGAAGCTAGCTTAAAATATCCGCGATAACACGCAACCCATCTTTGAGCTGAAGTGTTAAAGTTCGTAATCTTGAGTTTATGGCTGACTTTAGACAAATGTTTAATAAAAACATTTATCCACTGTCATCTCTCCATTTTTCCGGCAACGAGTGCTCCCCCGCTATACTTTGCCTCGCGCTACCGAGAGTGATAACACTTCAATCTTAAGCGCAGGAGCGTCTCAATGCTGTAATCGGGTACGTATCAGTAATTCTATCAAGAGTGAGGTTAAATTAAAGAAAGTCAGTATTTATACAGTAGTTTAAAAATGCTGGGTCTAGCCGGTTGGTTTGAATGCTGTTGCCGTTGGTTGCATCTACTTGAGGGAACTTCCCATGTTTAAGCCCGGTCAATTCTCGTTGCGCCGCATTTTGCTTTCGAGAATCTTGCTTGTGAGCGTACTAGTTTTATTGATAGGAGAGGCTGCAGTCTTTATAAAAGTACGCTCTAGCCTGCTGGAAACCGCCCGTTGGAACTTAACCGAAAGCGCGGTAAGAAATGGGGAAAGTATTGGTAATGCGATCGCCGCCCTGAAAGCCAACTTGTTTATGGCTAGTCAAACAACTGTTCTACAATCCGGTACAGCAAAGGAAGCTCAACAATTTCTCGCTCAGCTAGCGCCACAACTACCAACACATGTTCAGTGTGTTCAACTCACGAATCTTAAAACCGGTAAAATAATTGCCACCACTTGCAGTCACAATGCCTCAAAGGAGCTTGCCGCCTTCCATGCTGGCGTCAATTCCGCTAGAGCAAACGCTCGGTGGCCTCAACAGCAACCATCCACAGACTTACCTCTCTGGGTAGAGCAATTAGGGAGTTCAGGTCTTACCAGTCCGCAAGCCCAACTGCAATTACTGTTATCTGCCCCCGTCTACAACAGCGCTGGTCAACTGCGTTACGCTTTGAGTATTCAGTCGGCTTTGCACCAACAACAGCGCGATCAGCCAGGGATGCTAGCAGGCTCTACCCTAGTAATTGCTGAGAATGGAACGATTTTGGCACATCCGTTCCAGCCTGTGGGGCGAAATATCCAACCGGAGGCAGATGCAGAGCGACTTCAAAGGCTTGTAAAAAACGCGATGGCTGCGCCGACGCCAAGGGCGTACGCACGGCGACAAGATTTTTCGCATCTGTATTTGGATCAACTGGAATTACTGGTTGGCTATACAGCTATTCCCAGTCCAATTACAAACGAGCCGGATCAACACTGGATCATATTAGCCGTTACAGATCTGGACAATGCACTATTTGGTCTCCAGGAAATTAAAATAATCCTGTTTGTGCTGACAGTTGGCTTGTTAGGAGCAAGCATTTTGACAACGCTGTATCTGGCTCGTGAGCTGGGACGGCCTTTAGAAGAATTTAGAGACTATGCCCTGAATCTTCAAAGCCGCCATGCGGCAAAGCGGGTTACTCACAACTTTAAAATCCGAGAGTTCGATCAACTGGCGGAGACACTCGACCGCATGGTAAAGCAATTGAAAGCGTCGGCTGAGGAAATAGAAACGGCTTGTGTTTCTTCTCAAGCCGCCAACCAGCTCAAAAGTGAGTTTTTAGCCACGACCTCCCATGAGTTGAGAACCCCACTAAACGCGATCATTGGCTGTGTCCGCCTTGTCCGGGATGGCTGCTGCGATCACCGGGAAGAAGAAATGGAATTTCTAGATCGGGCAGATCAAGCAGCGATGCACTTGCTGGGCATTATTAATGAGTTTCTCGATATTGCCAAAATTGAAGCGGGCAATTTATGCCTTGTTACAGAACTGATCGACTTGCGGCAGGTGCTCAAGGAAGTAATTAATTTACAGCTCGTTCACATTCAACAAAAAGGCTTGCAGCTTGTAAGTCCCGACTATCTTGAACCAATTTTAGTTGAGGCAGACGCAGCGAAGCTAAAGCAGGTGTTGATTAATGTGGTTGGCAACGCTGTTAAGTTCACAGAGCAGGGAAGTATCACCATCAAAATGCGGATTGTTCCTGTGACAGACAATTTCAATAACAGTGGCACGAGGGTGGTTGTGACTGTAAAGGATACAGGGGTAGGCATTGAACCAGCGCAACAGCATAAACTGTTTTGCCCGTTTGTGATGGTAGATGGCACAACGACGCGAAAGTTTGGCGGCACTGGCTTGGGGCTTGCCATCTCACGGAATTTAATAGAACTGATGGGAGGCAGCATTACGTTGTCTAGTGCTGGAAGCGGTCAGGGTACGACGGTTGCGATCGCAATGCCTGCGATCAACGTCTCGCCGCAGCCATCGCCAAGTCGCGTCAACCTAGGCGTTAGTGCCAGCGTTGCAAAGCGTTTGCCGGAGGCGTTAGCGCCTCTTGAAGGACTAAGACCGACATTCCACCACTTCCTACTCTCTACTCCCCGACGCGAGAGCGCCTTGAGCACTGATCGCTAAAAAAGCCATCTGAGCAGCGGCTTGTTCAGCAGTCTTAATTGAGCGTCCCTTTCCCTGACCCAACTGCTGACCTCGGAGCCAGACTTCAGCGGTGAAACGCTCCAGATCATGGCTGGTTTCCTGAACCCGATACTCTGGCAAAACTTTGAAGTGGGCTTGAGTCCATTCTTGCAAAGCGGCTTTGTAGTTAAGTCTTGCTGGATCAGTGCGAATCTCTGCTGCCAGTTGTTTGAAGTGAGGGTCGAGCCAAGGACGCACGAGTTCTAAGGTGTGTGTACTGAGGTAGAGGGCACCGAGTACTGCTTCAAAGGCATCTGCCATCCGCGATTCCTCACCCACTTTATCAGTAAGAGCACTGCCAGCAACCAGCAAGTATAGCGCCAAGTCGTATTGAGTTGCCAGAGATGCCAAGATGCGATCGCTTACCAGCACAGAACGAATTGCCGCAAACTCTCCAACCGGAAAATTCGGATAAGTTTCCCATAAAACCTCAGCCGCCACTAGCCGCACCACCGCATCCCCTATAAATTCCAGGTGCTCGTAGTTTGCCTGCGCTGAGACAGTCGGATGAGTCAACGCCAAGTCAAGCAGATGCCACTGCACTGGTGCAAGTGCAGTCAGCCCTAATTTTTGGACCAAGCTCTGAAGCTGTTTTCGACGGCGAGGATAACTGAGGGTCATGGAAAAAAGGGGGAGATAGGGAAAGAGTCGGACATAAGCCGGGTTCTGTTTTCCAAGCTGACGTGCAGCTAAGAAGGCGGTTATCTATCTGCGACGCCTGTTACCAGACGCCTGTAGCGGTTCTAAGGCAGTGGAACCGGTAAAAGACCAACCATGATTCCTTTGACCTTGCTCCCAACCGGGGTTTACCGAGCCAGCGCCTCTCGACGCTGCTGGTGCGCTCTTACCGCACCCTTGCACCCTTACCTGTAAACGTTCAGCTTTTGGCTGACCGCTCCATTGGCGGTATGTTTCTGTGGCACTTTCCTCACGGTCACCCGCACTGGGCGTTACCCAGCAAGTTTGGTCTTTCGGGAGCCCGGACTTTCCTCAGACCAGCTGCCTTAACTGGTCTGCAACCACCTGCGCCTACTCTCTCCCTAGATCCATTTTAATCGTGCAATGACTTTCTTTGTCGCTGGTGCCGTAGGCACGCTACTTTGGCGATCGCGGTGTGCTTATAGCGGTGCTGTCGCTGGTTGCCGCCATAGAATCATCCTTGATCGTCGAAAAATTCTCAAACCAGCCGCGCCGCCAGAAGAAGACAACCAACCCACCGGCGATCGCCCCCATCACTGCCAAACAAAGTGGATAGCCCCAATACCAATTCAGCTCAGGCATATTCCAGGGCGATGTTTCTGTATTAAAGTTCATGCCGTATATCCCGGCGACAAAAGTCAGCGGGATAAAAATCGTCGAAATCACTGTCAGGAACTTCATAACCTCGTTCATCCGGTTACCCACCGCCGACAGGTAGACATCCATTAACCCAGATGCCAATTCCCGGTAGGTTTCCACCATATCCAAAACTTGAATCGCGTGGTCGTAACAGTCTCGTAGGTAGACTTGCACCTCGTCACTGATCAAATCACTGCCGTCTCGGATCAGGGAATTAATTGCATCCCGTTGGGGCCAAATGGCGCGGCGTAGTGCCAGCAATTCCCGCCTGGCTTGATAAATTTTTTGTAGTGTCCGGCGTGTTGGGTTGGCTACCACTTCCTCCTCTAGATCCTCAATTTGCTCCCCGTAGGCTTCCAGAACCGGGAAAAAGCCATCGATGATGGAATCTAAAAGCGTGTAAGCTAGATAATCGGCTCCCTGCTTACGGAGCGCGCCTTTGTTATTGCGAATGCGCGTCCGCACCGATTCAAAGCAATCATGCTCTTGCTCCTCCTGTACTGTGAGCAGGTAATGTTTCCCTAACACGAAACCCACTTGCTCACTATAGAAGCCAACTGATCCGTCCTTAGGCATAACCATCCGGGCAATAATCACCAGCTGGTCTTCATAGTCTTCCACTTTCGGACGTTGGGGGACATTGACCACATCTTCCAGAACGAGCGGATGCAACTCAAACACCCCACCCAGCCGTTGCAAGATGTCTTCACTGCCTAAGCCTTGCACATCGACCCAAGAAACAGACTCGGTATCCAGATAGGGGGCACACTCTTCCGGCGTCGCTACTTGCTTGCGGGTGGCATCAACCGAGTTGTAGTCAATTAACACAATTTTTGGTGGTGCAGCATCTTCTGGGATTTTCAGGGTTCCCGGCAGACTACCGGGTTGCTCGTAGAAAAAATCGACATCCGCTTTAGTTACGGATTTAAAAGGGCGGAGACGCGTTTTTACCATGCGATTGGCACAAGACAGTGTGGAGCCTTTTAAACTTAGCAATATATAACTGCCAGCAAGTAGAAAAGCCCTTATCAGAAGATAGGGGCTTTTCTATGCGGTTTAGAACCCTTTAATCACTACTACAGGAGCGTGGACAAAGGACTACATCATGCCCATGCCGCCCATGCCGCCCATGCCGCCCATGCCGCCCATGCCGCCCATGCCGCCCATGCCGCCCATATCGGGAGCAGCGGCGGCTTTTTTCTCAGGCTTTTCAACTACCAGTGCCTCGGTAGTTAAGACCATACCGGCAATGGAACCAGCATTTTGCAACGCCGAGCGTACAACCTTAGCGGGGTCAATGATCCCAGCCGCAATGAGGTCTTCAAATTCGCCGGTAGCAGCATTGTAGCCGATGTTGAAATCTGTTTCCCGCACCTTTTCAACGATGATAGAGCCTTCAACACCAGCATTATCCGCTATCTGCCGCAAGGGAGCTTCGAGCGATCGCCCTACTATATCAGCTCCAATCTTTTCTTCGTTGTCCAGGCTGTTTTTAATCTCGTTGATTTTCTTTGTCAGGTGAATCAACGTGGTGCCGCCGCCAGGAACAATGCCTTCTTCTACAGCAGCTTTGGTAGCGTTGAGAGCGTCTTCAATCCGCAGTTTGCGGTCTTTGAGTTCGGTTTCAGTCGCCGCACCCACTTTAATCACCGCAACTCCACCCGCGAGTTTGGCGATCCGCTCTTGGAGTTTTTCTTGGTCGTAGTCAGAGTCGGTATCTTCGAGCTGGCTACGGATTTGACCAATCCGCTTTTGCACGTCAGCTTTGGTTTCACCTCCGGCAACGATGGTGGTGGATTCTTTGTCAATCGTGACCTTACGAGCGACTCCCATCATTTCGAGCGAGACGGCATCCAGGCTAAGTCCGACTTCTTCGGAAATTAACTGACCACCAGTCAGAACGGCGATGTCTTGCAGCATGGCTTTGCGGCGATCGCCAAATCCAGGCGCTTTGATCGCACACACACTCAGTACCCCGCGCGCTTTATTCACGACCAAAGTTGCCAGCGCTTCTCCATCAACATCTTCCGCAATTATCAGCAACGGTTGACCGGCGCGGGCAACTTTTTCCAAAACGGGAATCAAATCCTGGATGCTGCTGATTTTCTTGTCGCTGAGCAGGATCCGAGGGTTTTCAAATTCCACCACCATCCGCTCGTTGTCGGTGATGAAGTAGGGAGAAATATAGCCTCTGTCCAGCTGCATTCCTTCGACGACATCCAAATCTGTTGTCAGTGATTTGGATTCCTCAACGGTAATCACACCGTCTTTGGTGACTCTCTCCATCGCTGACGCAATCATGGTCCCGACTTCTTCGTCATTGCCCGCTGAAACGGTCGCTACTTGCGCGATCGCACTTCCTTCCACCGGCTTTGCTAGCGCCGCAACTTCCTCTACCAGCTTGTCGATAGTTTTTTCAATCCCCCGCCGCAAGCTGACTGGGTTTGCCCCAGCTGCCACGTTCTTCAAGCCTTCCCGAATCATCGCCTGAGCCAGGATAGTTGCCGTGGTAGTACCATCCCCAGCCACATCTTTGGTTTTGGAAGCTACTTCCTGAATTAGTCGAGCGCCGGTGTTTTCCAGGGGATCTTCTAATTCAATTTCCTTGGCAACGGTGATACCATCGTTAACAATTTGGGGTGTGCCAAATTTCTTTTCCAAAAGGACATTTCGACCTTTCGGCCCCAAGGTAATGCGGACAGCATCGGCAAGGGCGTTTACACCCCGCTCTAGCGCCCGTCGCGATTCGTCATTAAATGCAATAATTTTTGCCATGTTTTATTTCCTCGCGCTTCTATTAGCCAATTTAGCACTCTCTAGCGGTGAGTGCTAATTCTATTTGCTCCCCCCTGTACCCCTTGCTTTCAAGATCATGCCATGACCATACCGCCATCCACGTTGAAGACTTGACCGGTTATGTAAGCAGCAGCTGGGTCGGCGGCGAGAAACCGAACCAAACCGGCAACTTCTTCTGGTTGACCGTAGCGACCGAGGGGGATATATTTTAGAATTTCCTCCGCTTTGACATTACTAGTCATGTCGGTGGCGATGAAGCCAGGGGCTACAGCGTTGACAGTGATACCGCGACTAGCAAGTTCTTTGGCAACCGTTTTGGTAAACCCGATAACGCCTGCTTTGGCAGCGCTGTAATTAGCCTGACCAGGGTTGCCCATCTGACCGGCAACAGAGGCAATGTTGATAATGCGCCCAGCGCGTTGCTTGAGCATTACTTTACTGACAGCGCGGGTACACAAGAAAACGCCGGTGAGGTTAAGGTCAATCACGGCTTGCCAATCTTCTAGCTTCATCCGTAATAACAAGGTATCGCGGGTAATCCCAGCGTTGTTTACTAGGATGTCAATGCGGTTCCACTTTTCAATCACGGCATTCAGGAGGGCGTCTACCTGCTCGGGTTTAGAAACATCAGCGCCAAGCGCGATCGCACTCCCACCCGCATCGGTAATGGCTGCAACTACCTCAAGGGCAGCTGTACTAGAACTGGCATAGTTAACGACTACGTTGGCTCCACAATTCGCCAACTCCAAGGCGATCGCGCGACCAATTCCCCGCGAAGCGCCGGTAACGATTGCAACAGAGTCACGCAACCGTTGCAAATTTTCTGGTAATACTTCCATAAAAAATTCCTGTTTACCTGTCTGCATCATCAGACGTGTTGAACCACCATACCCGCACCATCTTAGGGCGATCCGTACCTGAGACTGACAGCGAGCACAGTTTCAAAACACTAAGATTGAGATGAAGTATAAACCTGATTTTGTCACATGGCAATTAAACAGCAGTTCAACAGCTTTGAGGAATTACTGTCTGGATCTGATTTGCCTGTATTGGTAGATTTTTACGCTGACTGGTGCGGTCCCTGCCAAATGATGTCTCCAATAGTAGAGCAGGTAAATGCCCAGCTCAAGCAGCAACTGCGAGTGGTGAAAATTAACACCGACAAATATCCCCAAATAGCGAGTCAGCATCAGATTCATGCCCTACCGACGCTGGTACTCTTTAAGCAGGGTCAGCCGGTAGATCGCATTGAGGGCGTTATGCAAACGAATGCTTTAATCCAGCGCCTAAAAGCCTTAGTCTAAGATCCAGCTAGGAGCGACGAATATTAAAGCAACACCAGTCTTTCCGTCGCCAGAGGGTAGCAACGATCCATCCATGTTCCTCTAAGGTATCGGCGACGGATTTGGCTTGCTCGAGTATAATACCGCTGAGGATCCCCCAAGTTGTGGGTTTAGCGATCGCACTCATCTGTGGAATCATGTCAATAATCACCTCAGCCAGAATATTGCAGATGATGCCGTCGAACGGTGCTGTGAGCTTCATTAAGCTCTCCACACTGCCCTGATCCACCACCAAGCGCTGGGGATTAATCCGGTTAAGCTCCCGATTGCTGCGAGTGGATTGCACCGCCAGGGGATCGATATCCACTGCATAAACTGAGCTTGCTCCCAGTAGTACCGCTCCAATCGAGAGAATGCCGGAGCCACAGCCAATATCCGCGATGACCGCATCGCTTTTACTTTCATCCAGCCGCATTTCTAGGGACTCTAGGCACAACTGAGTAGTAGCATGGTTGCCGGTGCCAAAAGCCACGCCCGGATCAAGCCGTAGAATCAGACGGTTTGTTTTTTCCGGTGCTGGTATCCACGCCGGGTTGATTAAAAAGCGATCGCCAATTTCCTGGGGTTGCCAGTGTTTTTTCCAGCTACTCGCCCAGTCTTCCTCATCAATCAGGTGCCACTGCACGTCTGGCAGCGGCAGGCTCATTATCAACGCATCCTGGCGTAGCCACAGCGAAAGAGCCGCCAAGTCTAGCAACTGCGCTTGGTTCCTAGGCAAGTAAGCGCGTACCAGACAGGAATCTCCTTTTGTCTCACTAGCCGTTCCCCCGCAACCAAATTTTTCTAGACGCCAGAAGATAGAATCTTCCATGTCTGGAGCGCAAATAATTTGTAGTTCCCACCAGCTGTTTGCCATAATATAGAGTTCAGAATTAAGTAGTCAACAAGAGGCAGGGGAGCCTCGCCTACTCCCCTGTCTTGTCACAAAGTTACTGTATAGGCATCCCGAATCCCCGGCACTTTGATAATCTCAGCCAAGATTCCGTCGGGTAGGGGATCATCAAGGCTCAGTACCATCACCGCATCGCCACGTACGATTTTGCGACCCACCTGCATACTGGCAATATTGACATTAAAACTACCCAGCAAGGAGCCGATTTTGCCAATAAGCCCTGGCATATCGCGGTGTAGGGTAAATAGCATATGCTGAGTGGGGGGGACGTTGATCGGGAACTCGTCAACGTCTGTAATGCGGATTTCACTATCTCCCAACAAGGCACCTGTGACTGAATGCTCACCTAATGAACCCTTCGCTTCCAGGTGCAGTGACCCAGCATAATCCCGAACTGAGGCATCCCGCGTTTCAATCACGCGAATCCCCCGCTCTTTGGCTTCGATGCTGGAATTAACGTAATTCACTCGTTCCCGTAGAGCTTGGGAGAGTAGCCCTTTGAGCGCTGCCACTACCAAGGGCTGGCTTCTATTGGTCGCCAACTCACCTTGCAGTTTGATATTCAGCGACTCCACCCGTCCCCCAGCCAGCTGACCCACCAAGTTGCCTAGTGTTTCAGCCAGTTGCATGTAGAGTTTGAGTTCTTCCAACACGTCTGGACCTAGTCCGGGTATGTTCACTGCCGATCGCGCTGGTAGCCCCAGCAGCACATCCCGGATTTGTTCTGCCACGTCAATCGCAACATTGACTTGGGCCTCAGCTGTAGAGGCTCCTAGGTGGGGAGTGAGGATGGCTTCTTTCCCCAGTGACTTCAAGGGCGAGTCTCCCAGCGGTTCGGTTTCGTACACGTCCAATGCGGCACCGGCAAGTTTCCCGTCCTTTAAGGCTGCTGCCAGTGCTGTCTCGTCAATGATGCCACCCCTAGCGCAGTTGATAATCCGGGCGGTGGGTTTCATTTTTGACAGCGATTCCACGTTGATTAGGTGGGTAGTTTCTGGCGTCTTTGGCAAGTGCATCGTGACATAGTCTGCTTCCTGTAGTAGCAAATCTATATCCACTAAGCGACAGCCCAACTGTTCTGCCCGCTCGGTAGAGATAAACGGGTCATATGCCAGTAGTTTCATGCCCATTGCCTTGGCAATATTGGCAACATGGGAGCCAATCTTACCCAAGCCGACAACGCCCAGCGTTTTTTTGTAGACTTCAGTTCCGACAAAGCTCTTACGGTCCCACTTGCCGCTTTTGACTGAAGAGTTGGCATCCGGAATGTGGCGAGACAGAGCGAGCATCATGGCGACCGCATGTTCTGCCGCCGCGATCGTATTCCCTTCTGGGGAATTCACAACCACAATTCCCTGGCGCGTGGCAGCCGTCACGTCTACATTATCAACGCCCACACCCGCCCGACCAATAATTTTCAGATGCGTCCCAGCTTCAATGATTTCCTTGGTAATACTACTGCCGGACCGAATCATCAGCGCGTCGTACTCTGGAATAATCTTCACCATTTCCTCCGGTGACAAGCCGATTTTCACTTCAACCTGAGCAACTTGGGATAAAATATCAATCCCAGCCTGGTCAATTGGGTCGGACACAAGAACTTTAGACATGATTAGCAAGTGAGGTTAGGTTGGGAAAAATACACTCTTGACAGATGGCGAAACGCTTTTGAGCAGCTATATCCCATTATCCACACAAGCGAGAACGCGCGCAGCGCGAGATAATTTCGCTCTTTCTTTGACCTGAAGGCTTTAAAAACTTCCTCGCCTTACCTGATCGCGAACTTGTACGCTTGATTGAGCGCTTCTGCAATAGGGTATTTTGACACACTCTCCCACCAAGCGCCAAGCGCCAAGCGTGGGAACTTCTCGTTACCGAGTGGTAGCCAGTCTGGCAAGCGTGCAAAATATCAGAATAGAGGTCGAACCCTTATTAGAGAAAGATTGTTGAATCCATGAATTACCTTGTTGCCGTGCTACCAGACCGCATCCAGGCGGAAGCTGCCTACTTGGCTTTGGAGAAAGAGGGCATACCGATTGATAAAGTAACTATCCTAGGTAGGGGGTACAAGAGCGCTGACGAGTTTGGCTTGATTGACCCCAACGAGCAAGCCAAAAAGCAGTCACAACTACTTTCTTTCTGGCTTGTGCCGTTCGGCTTTGTAGCTGGAGTGACGTTCAACTTCCTCACTGATTTGGATACCTTTGCCTGGGCAGGTGTTGTTGGTAATCGCTTAATTGGTGGACTGCTGGGCGCTGGCGCTGGTGCATGTGGTGCTTTGTTTACAGGTGGTGGAGTCGGCTTAGCCTTGGGCAGTGGTGATGCCTTGCCCTACCGCAACCGCTTGAATGCTGGTAAATACCTAGTTGTAGTTCAAGGTTCTGAAAGTCTGACCCGTCAGGCAACCCGGATACTTCGCTCCTTTGAGCCAGAAAATCTCCAAGGTTACGCTGACACAACTGAGGTTTAAAACTCATCTGAAAAACCAATCGAATAAAGCTAAAACTTCAAAATTACTTGAAATGTTGCCACGGGAAGAACTTTTAAAAGCAGTTGAAAATCGAGACAGTGTCGCTCGTGTAATTGACCAGGCGGATCAGGCTATCAAAACTTGGGAAGTTGTAATGACCGATTTTCTCTCTCCTCCTGAACTGGCAGAAACTCAGCGAGTGTTTAGTCGTTTAACGGAGGTGCAGCTGGTTGCTTGGGGTGGGTATCCACAGGCAGAACGACAACGTCTGGCGATCGCACGTGAGGAAGTGCCCATAGAGCAAGGAAATGTTGAAGTGGCGGCGCTGGAAATTGCTGGTAATTTTCTATTTGATACCGCCACTCACCGCGACTTTTTGGGCGCGATGCTGGGAACTGGAATTGTCCGCGATAAAACTGGCGACGTCATCGTACTGGGGGAACGGGGAGCGCAGGCAATCGTCGCGCCAGAGTTAGTGGAATTTCTGGAGATGAATCTACTGCAGGTGCGCTCAGTGCCAGTCAAAACTCAGCGAATTACCCTAAGCGAGTTGAAGATTCGGGAACCGAAGAAGAAAGAATTGACGACAGTAGAGGCTTCGCTGCGGCTCGATGCGATCGCATCAGCTGGATTTGGCATGTCCCGGAGCAAGATGGCAGACTTAATTGACGGCGGTGATGTCCGAGTCAACTGGAAGGAAACCACCCAAGCTAGTTCTCAGGTTAAAACAGGCGACTTAATTGCCATTAGCGGCAAGGGACGTTTGCAGGTTGGAGAAGTCACAGTTACTAAAAAAGACCGCTACCGCGTCCAGCTGACGCGCTATGTTTAGGCAGTAGGAAAAAGGCAAAAGACAAAATCTTTTGTCTTACTTTTTACTTTCCGAGCGTCCCAAAATGTTTTTCCATAGATGTACCAGGGATTCTCGTGGCAAAAACCGGTGTAAATTCGCTGTCAATTGATTCGCAATACCACCAGGGACGACTATAGACTGCTTTTTTTCCAAGGCTTGGAGGGCTTCACGCACCACTACCTCTGTGGGAGTATAGTTCGCAGCGGCGGCACTCGCTAACAGTGGGGGAAATTCAGCTTCTTGGAAAAAGTTTGTCTCCGTTGGTCCAGGGCAAACAGCTAGAACGTCAACACCATAGTCGCGATTCTCTGCCGACAGCGCCTCGCTAAAACTGAGGACAAAAGCTTTGCTGGCTGCGTAGACGGAAAAGTAAGGCATCGGTTGAAACGCCGCAGTCGAGGACAGATTAATGATGCCTCCAGAACGGCGCTGCCGCATTCCTGGTAAAAATTGATGCGTCAAATCGACTAAGACCAGAATATTCAACTGAACCATTTTGACCTGCTGCTCCCCATCGAGTTCTGCAAAGGAGCCATACTCGCCAAAGCCCGCGTTATTAATTAGCAAGTCAATCGTCAGTCCCTTTTGGGTGACGGCGTCAAACACAGCTTTGGCAGCTGCCGGTGTCGTGAGGTCTTGGACTACAACGTCCACCTGAATCTTGTATTGATTCTGCAGTTGTTGAGCCAGTTGTTGAAGTTTGCCGTCTGTTCGCGCCACTAAAACGAGATTCGTTTGGCGGGCAGCTAATTCCTGGGCAAAAGCCGCACCAATCCCAGCGGAAGCACCCGTAATTAAAGCAGTTGTCATGCTACTTTCTAATATTGTTTTACTAAGTTTAAAAAACTTAACAATATTTATTATAAATTAACCCCGCTCAGACTGCTATCCCCGATGAGGTATACAGATGACCTTTGATGCCTTCGCTACAGGCATTTCGTGGTTTCCCGTGGTGCTAGGGCTTTTCCTGTTTGGCCTAAGCGAACCCAGTCTGTGTGATTCTCAAGCCGCCAGTGGGAACACTAGAATCAGTTACTGGTTGTAGTTTATGTCCCGTCTCAACAATCGCGCCTTTAAAATCCTGTGTGCGGAAGTTCAAAACTGCGTCGGCGATGATCCGGTTAGCAAAGCGGAGCAGGAGATTGTCCTCAAGCGGTTAGAAAATCTTCGATTGCAAAAAGGCTCACCCATTGCCTTAGATGAACTGCGTGACACGATTGTAGACGTATTTCCACAATGCAGCGAGAAGGCACTCAAAGCAGCTGCACGAGCCAACCGTCCGCCTGGAGTGTTGGACAAAATCAAATTGACAGCTTTACTCCTGACTGGGGCAGGTGGGATGCTTTGGGTGGTGAATTTGCCCTATCCCATGATCCGCTGGCCGGTTGCACGCACGGCACCGATTTTGCTGCTGCCTAGCTACATGAGTATGGATTATCACTACCGCAAGGCGATTGCACGGGTGGAGCAAGCCGATCAGCTGGTTAATAAAGCCATCAGCCCAGACGATTTTGAACTTGGCGAAGTGAAAGTCAAGGAAGCACAAGAACATCTCGATGCTCTGCCAGTTTGGTTTTTGGGATACTGGCCGCAATACACCTTTTGGTTTGGCATGCGGTTTACCTTGGATGAGTTTAAGACAGCCAGAGCCAACGTCGGGCGGATGGAAGCCAAAATTTTCCAAGAAAAGAATGCCCTAGAACAGCTCAATCAAGGGGATGGGGCGCTCAACAAAGCGAGGCAGCAGTATCAACACGCGCAAACAGCAGCAGATAAAGAAACAGCGCTCCCTTCTTGGCAAGCAGCTATAGATCGGCTGGAGCAAGTTCCACCAGAAACTTTAGCAGGACGAACTGCTCAAATTAAACTGACAGCGCTGAAGCGAGATTTTGAGCAGGTTGCTGGGTTGGCGGCGGGGAGTGCGCGTACTAGTACGTTAATTGCAGCGGCTCAGGAATTTGCGATCGCGGCTTCTGTTGCCGCCGAAAATCCACCCCATACCGCTGGTGAGTGGAGCGAAATGGCGGGACTTTGGGAGCTAGCTATTAACCAGCTCAAGCAAGTTCCATTGGAAGATCCAGGCTATGTTGAAGCGCAAAAATTCCAGGCTAACTACCAAACAAATCTAGGAATAGTGCGAACCAGCTTGCAAGCAGAGCAAACGTCTGTAGAGGCTCTAGGACGGGCGAAAGATAAAGTTGAAACAATGCTTGCTGCCTCTTCTGATGCCTCCCTTGTGAATCAAAATCAGCTGATAGGTCAGTTGCAGGGCATTATTAATCAGCTCGAAATTGTTCAACCAGGGACAACTGCCTATCCAAAAGCGCAAGAACTGCTGCAATCAGCCCAAAACAAGCTGGAGCAGCTGCAGTCCAAATAAACAGTAATTTTTGCCCAGTAGTCGTGCTGAGCTCTGCGGGGCGATCAAGCCCTTTGCGAGCCAGCTACAAGTAGCACTTAGGCAACGCGAGCAACCGGCTAGGAAACGGCGATCGCGTAGCAGGATATTTGCGTCTTTAATTAAACCTGTGCTATTATCTATATTCCTACGGACGCATAGCTCAGTTGGTTAGAGCGCCACGTTGACATCGTGGAGGTCACTGGTTCGAGCCCAGTTGTGTCCATCTTATAATGATGGCAGAGCTAAAGGGTTGATTGTTCTGGGTCTATCGCAAGCATCTGGTCCGACCTCGGAAGATTGTTTTAAGCATCCTCGCTCCATACACCGATTGTGGTTTAGAAGCCGTGAAGAACTAGTGAAGAGACTATGATCCTGAACAAACACTTTCGTTTACCTTTGAATATGCTCAGGATCAGCTGATTGCAACCATCTCAGAACAACTGCAGAAGACGCAGAGCCCGCCGCAAGAATGAGTGAAAACTGGAGATAAGCCGGGTGCAACCACTATCTCCATTTATCCATTGTGAGACGCATACTATCAAGTGACGGTTCTGCCTGATTGACTTCCTCAATTTCAGGCTCATCAGGATAAAACTTTACAGTTATTTCAACCTTAATTTTCCCTTTTTTCCAATCCTTCCCACCGACCTTTAAGATTTCACAGTTTGTACCTGCAACCCACCCATTTGATGTACCTAAACTGGTTTTAAATTCGTTATACAGGTAGCTATCTAGAGTGCCTCGGCGGGAGCAAGACATACTCTTTATTGCTGCCTTGACTTTACCTATTTTGTGCATGACAGTAGAATCGAATGACACAACATCAGCATCGTCGTAATTGTCTAGGTCAACGCTGAACGGCATGTCACCGTTGCTTGGGGAAGATGGGTTATTTGCCATATCAATCTCGTCAATTCCTAATACTCTTGTGTCAGTTTTGGCTTAGAGTTATCTGTATGGCAACCGCACAATTACTGATTTGACTCCTCAATCTTCTTAGGTCTGCCCTCTCACAAGTAGCAGCAGCATCCAGACGACAGCGATCACCACAGTATGTTTACAGTAGTCTCGGCATCCGCTGTTGAGTTACAGTGTGGACGTTTTGAGAATTTGCGTTTAGATTGGTGTTGTCGTATCTTGATTGAATTCATGAACTCTCCAGAACAACCTTTCAAGCCATTACTTATAGATGACGATACTGTTTTCAAACTAATTGAAGATAAAACAATTAGTGTTAAAGGTCGTGGTGAAATTGTTAATCCTGGATTAAATTCCTTTACCTCCAATAAGGAATTTATAGATAAATTAGCAAATAGTTTACTTTGTCTGCTCTCCCCTCAGGCAATTCTTGAAAAGGGACTTAAAGCTAGAGTACTTGAGCCTGGCAAGACATGGGTAACAGGAAAAATTCGGTTGCGTTTAGTTGTTGAATTTATTCCTGACGAACTAGAGAACAATGGAACACTTGACAAATTTGCATCTTCCTTAGATGAGCTTCGGAGTAAAAATCTATAGAGTTGCCAATAGTAATGCGATCGCTTACCCCTATGCGCCTCACCTGGTTCACTGCGTTCCTTGTAGCAACCACTTTCGAGGTGCCTCTCTGGTGGTGTTTCCGTTCCACGCCAAACAGCGGCCAAAATGATATGATTCTAGGGGTGCTGTGCGCCATTACCCAAATACCTGGGATTCTGGTGCCCACCATGCTTCCAGAGTCTCTTGCAGTAAAGCTTCTAGCACTCCTCCGTTCGTTCATGAGCTGGAGCGGTGGAGATCTTGCACTGGAGTAGACAAACATTGTCTTAGTGGTTCAACTTGTTGTGATGACAGTGCTGTTCCGGGTTCTTTCCTATTGAAAGAATAGTGCAATACCCCAAGCCGAACCTCACAGCTAGGAATGTTACGCTTATTCATTTATATTTTTCCTAAGTAGAAAAACCCCAGCAGGTGTTACTGGGGTATATGATCATCTGGGTAAGTCAGGTTTCCACAGTTCACAGGTAAAGCCAGCGGTATCGTGTGGGTAGGTCTCCTGCATGAGGGCGATCGCTATCCCCTACAACTGACAGCTTACTGCGGTTGTATTAATCGGATGTATGGCACAAAAATTAAGCATGGGGTAATTGTGGTAGCATTGCCCCTACCCAATACACCGGCTCAAGTACTCCAATTCGAGCTGGGAGAATACTGGCAACCTTGGCTCAATCGACTCGTTACTTACTGGAAACAGCAGTCCACACCGTTGGCAGAGCAGGCGTTGAGGGCGATTCAAGAGGAGTACGGACATAACAAACGACTGGTTAAAGCAGATTGACAGGTAGGAAGAAGTTAGCGTAGGTCAAAATGTAAGCGACACTGAACCACTTAGATAAGCGTGTAGTCAGCTATTCTCTTGTGTCTCCTTGGTGGGATCTGATTCTGGGAACCAAGTTTTCAGTGTCTCCTCCCTGGTGGGTAAGTACTAATTGGGTTAAGCAGTGTTAGTCAGGTTGCTGTTTTCAGTACCAAAGCTTGCTTTAGCAAAGATAAAGAGCGGTTTCTTTTTCCAATCTCAAAGTGAGTAAATATGCCTAATAGTCCAAAATAGGGCACAGCGAGGATTTGCAACCAAGTACCAGCAGCAAGGTAGCCTGCAACCACTCCAAGGCTAGCTATAGCTGCCACAAGAATGCGACCATCCTCGATCTTATATTCGACCTCTGCTTTAGCACACTCTAAAGTCTTTCTCTCATAGAATGAAAGTCTCTCAACTATGCTTTGTCTTTCTAAGAAGCTTTCGCTCATTTTTTTCTTGCTCCCTCCCTTAGACGTGTCTTTCCTAGGCTTGTCAGGCATGCGCAGAAGTGTCAGTACTTCCCATAGGTTCTCGCTGTGGTGATAGTCTAGTTGCTCATTTTCATTCATAGTTTCCCTCGCTAAAAAATCTGGTTTGAATCGTTGTTTGGGTGATGAAACTTCATGAATTAAAAAAATTCTCAGCCTTTCTCCAGTGTTCATTTGTGACATGGGCGCGTACAGTTGCAAGAGTTGTTGCAATTACACTAGCGTCATCTGTAAAACCAATACCTACTATCACATCAGGCATGGCGTCAGCAGGTGATAATAAATAAGCCAATGCAGCAGCAATTAAACCTTTTGCGTAGACTGGTGTTTGAGAATAAATCATACAAAAATACGTTGCTGTTGCATCCTTTGGAAAAGGTACGTAACCAAGAAAACGCCTTGCATTTTTAAGAAAGTCACCCATATTTATTTGTAAATGTGTTTCATTTTGCTCAAAATGGCTGGCATACAACTTACGCTCAACGCAGGTAATTGAACAAGTTTATATTTTTATAGCTCCAATTTTTGGTTATAATGCAAAGTCTAAAATTACTCATAACACAGTCTCTAAAGGCTTTGCTACTTCAGTTAAAAGTGAGGTTTGAGCTGTGATTAATAATTCCTTGTTACGCTCAGTCGAGCAGCGCTTTAAGTTTGATTTTTAGATCACACGAAACAGCCAAGTCGTCAATTTCCTTACAGAGCTTTTGTCTCGACTCGGTTTTACTGCGCTCTAAATATATGCCTGCCAGAAGAGTATCAATTCCGTACTTACTCAGAGCATCAGCAACTAACGCCATGACTCCTAGAACGCCTATCCCACCTAACATTCCAAAAGGTCCGCCGAGTGCTGCCAATGCCGTCGTGATAGCAGCAGCACCCGCAAACCCTGTAGCCGCCATCGTAATTACAAGCGTTACCCCAGGCAGTCCCAAGGCAGCAACCTTTCTGATTACTTCATCCATCTAATAAAACCTTAGTTTCGTATTCTCGGTTGAGTGATTGCGTCCGACAGCATCATCATGACCTCTCCCCAACAGTGATGACTTCCGGGTTGTTACGGTTAATTGGTACTCCAGTTTGAAGTTTTGATGTAGTTGCACTTCCCATCTGCCCCAATTGCTCATTAGTGTGTGGCGATCGCATGCCTATTTGGGCAGGTAGAGGGCAAAACTATCCTTTGGGTGGGCGCGGAGGTAACGGCGCAATTGTTACGGCGCTGCGTTGTGTTCAGAATTTGAGGCTGGCGCGACGGACACAACCCGCCACCCAAGGTGTTTTCAACCACTTGGTTAAAAACTACCGTCTGAAATCTGAGGTCCGCGTTTAAAACGCCAACCCTCTCAAGGGCAATGGTAGTGAGATTGCCTCACTATCTATACCCAGTGCCACACTTAACCATTCGGTTGTGCTGTTTTGGGGGACTACTGCGATCGCTCTCCGTTTCGGAGGTAGAAACGGAATTTGTTAACAGTAGGTTAATGAATTCGTCTACACTCAAGCCGACTTGCCTAGCAACCCATTCCGTATGAGTGAAACCGTCTACATCGAAACCAGTATCTTAGGTTACCTCACAGCGAAATCAACCAAAAACCTGATTCTGGCTGCGAATATTGAGATAACAAGAGATTGGTGGAAATCTCGTCGAAGTGCTTTCACGCTCTACCGCTCTTTTTCCTGGGGTCAGAGCGCAAGTCCATGATAGACGGCTTTTTATTTCTTTATTGCGTTAGTATTTAAGTGGCAATGTGCATAATGCGCCTCGATCTATCTGACATATTCTGCCAACAATTTCACTAGCTGGAGTAGAGGAGCAGGAGAGCAGGTGCGGCGATTAGGTCTGAGTCTCACGGGGGTGTGACAGTGGGTTTGACGGCGGAGGGTCTGGCAGTGAGTCAGATGGTGACAGCAAATTGCGGTAGTATCTTACAGAGACTCCTCGCGACGGGGATGGCGGCAATGGTCCGGTAAGAGGTTCTTGTCGGGAGTCAGGCAATGAGAATCTCGCCGAAAATACCGTTTTCACCTGTCTGAGGTTCTAGCTTGACTGTACAGCCATTGTCGTTGCTACATACAGGCTTCAACTCGGTATAACCCGCCTCTATTAAGTTTTTAAGTGCTAGACTTATGACTTCTAAATTTCCATCTTCCAAAGCGCTATTTAAATAGGCACCAGCCTCTTCCGGATCTTTAAGGGATTCAATTAAATAGGTATGATAGCTAGCGCTTTTAGGCATCTTATCTCCTTTCATAGTCAGCCCAGTATTCTTGTGCTTTACTAATATCTTGCTGTTGAGTGCTTTTATCTCCTCCACACAAAAGCAAAATTACAGTTGAGCCTATTTGTCCAAAGTAAAGTCGATAGCCAGGGCCATAATCAATTTTTAACTCCCGAACACCTTTGCCAACTGGTCTGTTGTCTCCTAGATTACCTATTTGAACTCGGTCAAGTCTAGTCTTAATTTTAGCTCTAGCTTTGATGTCCCTTAAAGACTCTAGCCATTTCAAAAAAGGTATTTTAGCATCTGGTGTAATATAATACTCTATTTCTATTGGTACAAATGCCATATGAAATCGTAGCGTAAGAGGATGTCTGAGAAGTAAAAAAGCTCTCATAACGGTAGTCTGTCGGTAGTAGAATTCACGAATCGACAGCAATATGAGAGCGACGCATCAATCGTACCCCAGTGACCTAACCGATGCAGAGTGGGAATTGCTACTGGCAATTTTGACTCAACTCTTAAGAAGTACCAATCTCGGACCTCACTAAAACGCAATCTAGTATCAGTAGTGGATTTGTTTCGACAATTCACTGAAGAAAAAGCCAAACATACCACTGAAACCTAGAAAAGTATTACGGTCACAAGCAACTATCTAGCCGAATATTTCAAGGACAAACCAGTTTTTTACAAGCATCAAAGGCTCAATACCGAGTGCTGCTCTTGTGTTGTCAGTCATTAGGGAGCGATCGCACTAGACATACACGCCCTGGCTACTGCTGGGGTGAAGTTGTTTGTGGGTTACTTATGAAACATTGCATTTGTCCGGGCGTTCGCCCTCAAAGATTTTCCAACTTTTGCGCCATCTATGTATATTCTCTATCCCTTCCTGAATCAAAATAAGGAAAAATCCGTATTTTCAACCTTATTATTTTCCTGCTTATCAAGCTATTAGTAAGAATAGTAAAGCCAACCTGC
>QQTW01000275.1_pt1 | contig 31481 bp, 30 predicted proteins | sample 1904831 | NCBI WGS metagenome assembly QQTW01 (sample SAMN09435610, study PRJNA476489) | Subsurface metagenome, whole genome shotgun sequencing project.
GCAGCTGCCTCTGGTCACTCTCAGCCGGACGAAGCTCCTGAAGGGCAGAAATCTGTTGGGCAATGTCGTTTTCTGGATCGGTTTATTCGTAGGGCCGAGCTTCATTACGAGCCTGTATCTTATCGTGTAATGGGAAGAAAAGAGGGATAGGGACTGCATGGTCAGGCGGCGTGGGGAACTTCTTTCAGATCATCACTTAGAGAATCTCTACTTTGTGACCGATCCCATCGCTTCACTGTCCCGAGATTGCTGATTGCTGATTGCTTGCCGAATATCCTCGTGTCACCGGCAGAGGTGTCCACATACCAACAGAATAATCGCTCAGTCAACTTGCAGCAACTTGGCTTCTATCAATATCGAGATGGAAAAATGGGTTGTGAACGTTTCTGTCTCCAACTATTTGGCGAGCACGCAATGTCGCGGAATTTCACAGTCCGCGGTGAGCTGGCTTGCCTGAATCGGTCATTGAGCTGCTGATTATAATTTCTTTTGCTTGTCAGATGTCTCATGAAACGGGATTTCCATTATCATAGAGCACGCTATCGCGATTGCAGATTTGGAACCGGAACAATGACTTCACATCCCCCTGCTCAGTGTTGCATCGAAGGTGTCAAACATGACGGGACAGCTTCGGGGGAACTGAAGGCTATCGGGCAGAGTGTGTTTACAATCTGCAAACTACGCTGGCAGCACAGAGTCTAAATCTCTCCGGGCAGCGTCCACATATTTCTCCTACCCAAAGGATGGAAGCACCGAGGGCGCGGTCATAATCTTTACCGATATCATCGGGCACAAGTTTATCAATGTCCAACTGTACGCCACACGACATTACCCTTTGCAAATGAGCGAGCCCAGCGCCATAGAGCTCAAAGATGGAGAAATCACTCTGACACAAACGGGTTCATTCCAGTATCGCGGACCAGTTGGCTGCAAATGGCTATCTCGCCGTGGTCCCCGATCTCTTCCATGGGGACCCAATACCCTGGCAGCAACTCGGCAAGATCAACCTCATGGACTGGCTACACGGTCCTCCAGGGCACATGCCGGACCGTGTCGACCCGGTAGTGCAAGAGGTCATCAACGAGCTTCGCGGTCCCCTGGGATGCAAGCGGGTAGGAGGGGTGGGGTACTGCTTCGGCGCCAAGTACGTTATCAGATTCCTGAAGGAGGGCCATCTTGACGCTGGCTTCGTCGCGCATCCTTCCTTCGTAGAGGCGGAGGAGCTCGAGGCTGTGCAGAAGCCGCTCTCCATCGCCGCTGCCGGTACGCTCCAGCCCGTTAATCTACCGTTGCTGCTCTGGCAGTGTGCACGCTGTCGGACGCTGACGACCTTGCCTAGAACATGACACGAGGTTCCCGGCCGAAAAGCGCCATGAGACGGAGAAGATCCTGGAGAAGCTGGATGTAGCCTACCAGCTCAGCCTCTACTCGGACGTTGAGCACGGTTTCGGCTGCAGGGTGGACCTCAGCAACAGGCGGAAGAAGTTCGCAAAGGAGCAAGCTTTCCTGCAAGCTGTGCACTGGTTCAACGAGTACGTGGATCTGAGCAACAACTAAAAGGTTATCGAGCCAATGAAGTTTGTGGGTTTCGATCAAGATTGCAGCCAGCTTCGGGATGAGGACTGCCGACTATTGAGAACGAATCGCCCTTGAGTGTGTTAGGCACATAGGTAGGTTGTTCGTGCTCTTCTATTATACAGGCTCTGGTTTATGTAGGGAAGTTAGTCACTCCAGACATCACTACCACTACTATGCGGAGTCAATGATACTACTTGACAGCAATCTTTTGAGAAGGGCGCGAATCGAGACCTGGCCAATGTAGCGACAATCATGGGACGTCCAACATCGCATGGAGTGCCGTCGGTAGCTATGCACGCTATGTTGCCACTTATTGTGCTACATGACTGGCTGGAAGCCATGTACTCAACGATCAGGGCAACTATTCCCAACCCATCATGGCCCTGGCACGGGCCGGATCAATCGGTAATGCTGAGGATGTCGATTGTGGCCAGGAAAGCTGCTATGAGAGAGTCCTGAAGTGTACTTTGAAGCACTTCCATGATGGCAATCTACACAAGAATGTGAGTCAACGTGAGAGCTAAGTAATGAAGAGAGGACAGAGGAAACGCCATCAAGCTTTCGGACTGCACAGGATGATCACTCTTCAAACATGCTTTTTCGCGTCAGTCGACGGAGCTAAGCTGCGACAACAGTACGGGGTCTCGGGCGAGTTCTATCATGTATGCCGAGGATTCCGAGAATTCCGAGAATTCCTCGATGCCGATGATAGGAATGGCAACTTCCGCTTGCGGCGCTCACCATTGCATGTTGATTCATTGTCGACGACCTCTGTCATCAGCTACTCATTGCAAGTTGGAGGCGACACGACGTCTATGCACGGATTAGAAGACGTTGCCCGCGAAGAGTCGCAAATAATCAAGTCACGGAAGAGCTTCAGGCCCGTTATCATTCCGAGATTTTGTGTCGGCAGACAAACTTCCCCCTTTGGTTTAGGGCAAACCAGGCTCATGACATCATTCGCTTGGGGTTGTCTCCAGGCTGGCGATTGGATGGAGAAACATAATTACACAGTCAAGTCCTGGATCTTTTCTTTCTTCCCGGTTTCCGGCTTTGTTTGTTTCCACTCTCTTCCAAGATTCCTTCAACTTTGCGCGCCTCATTGGAATAAGATGCCCCCCGGGGCCGGAACCGGATCGCTGCGGAATCAGCCAACTACACGTGCCCGGTGGATCCTTCCTGGGCATGCTCGTCTCACCCTTGGCAGCTAGCTTGTGCCATTCACCGCCAATGATGATGACGATGAGCTGGGCTTTTGCCGCTCAGCCCATGCCACGCGACTCCATCGTGACAAGAATGCCGCTGTCCGGGCAAGCCAAGGGGCATGGCACGGCATGGCAACGTAGGATTTCCTTACCTGGTGTTGGTAATCATCTGCTGCCTTGTTTTTCAGCTCTGCTTCACGCGCTGACCGGTCTGCAACTTCTTCACCTATTGGTCTTTCTTTCTTTCTTTCTTTCTTGCTTTCTTTCCTTTCTCTTTGTTCGTCCCTCTGCCATCTCCTTCTTCACGCTCTCGACTCAAAGGAGTCAGTCAACACCCTCGGCTTTCGTTGTGGCCTCGACTAGAGCCGCATGTCGTCTGTCTCTTCTTCCTTAGCACCCAAGCATAGCCTATCACCTCTAGCCAGCATTTCGTGATGCCAGCCCGCCGTTTCTCGATGGGGAAACACATCATCAAGGACAACTCGCCCTCGCGCCTGGCAAGGCATCATCGCCATCCTCATCTCCGCCCCCATCGCCTAGCAGCGCTGTTGTTCGTCCTCCTTGCGTCCTTCCTCCTTCTCAGAAACGACTTCAACCGCGTATATTATCGACCCGTCCGCAACCGGCGCACCTCCTTCTCCTCCGCAGCATCATCGCTCAGACCGCTCGAGCTCCCGCCATCGCCTCTTCGGGTCGCACACGGACCGAGCAGCCAACCCCAATTCGACGACAGGTACCGCTTCGTAGGAGAGCTCGGTAAGGGCTGCGAGGGATATACGCAGGTGTACGAGGATGTGGCCGCTCATCGGCCGGTGGTGATAAAGACTTGGTTCAAGGGAGGCCGGAATGAAGTGCCTGATGAATTCGGGAGTGCTTTTGAAGGACAACCAAGCAAATGGCCCACCGAGATCGAGGCGACGCTGCGGCTTGCGGGCATGCACGTCGACGGAGTCGATGAGCAATTCTACGACTCCGTCGGCCTGCTCCCGGCTCTCGACTACTTCGTCGTTGCATCCGCCAACACCGACGACGCGGTGCCCGCGCACTGGCACCTGGTGACGCCTTACATCTCCGCCGGCACGCTCGAGCACTTGGCCAAAGCGCTCCGTCGGACGGGCCCCAAAACCAACATCCAGGATCTCGACCGCATCTTCCGCCCTTCCTTCGACCGGGTCCTGGCCGTGGTCGGCGACCTTCACGCCAGAGGCTACTGCCACGACGACATCAAGCCCGACAACATCTTCGTCGTCAACGAGACCGGCTGGATCCTGTCCGACCTCGGCAACGTTCGCGAGATCGCACACCCGTACCACGACACCGCGGACTGGTCCGGCAAGGGCCAGTGGGCTGACTGCCGCGCCAACGACCTCCGTCGCCTGCTCAGCTCCTATCTGACCTTCCTCCGCCTCGCCGTTGGCGACAGCCGTGACGCCAACAACAACAACGACACCGCCGTCGGTATCGACTCGCCCGTGTTCGACGTCGAGTTTCTTCGACGCCACCAGGCCTGGAGCAGGATGTACTGGGACTTTGTCTCGCATCCCGTCGCCAGCGCCGAGGCACTCTCGGACGCCTCGGCGCACAGCTGGCGGCCTGACGACGCTGGCGCTGGTGGTGCGATGGCCCCCGCGGAGGGTTCCCGTCCGCGCACGGCGTCTTCGTACCGTAGCAGGATGCTGGGCATCGCTGTGTCGCGCGAGCTCGCCTGTGTCTGGATCACCAGGCCCTGGCACCGCTTGTGGCCGTCGAGTTGGTGGTGGACTTGACTGGAGGCATCGCAAGTGGCTGGACTTGGTTACATTCCGACCCGAATGACTGAATGAGTAACGAAGCCCTATGACCTGAATATCGCGCCAGTAATTTGGATATCAAGCGAGGTTGACTTCCAATCGCAAGGATCCTGCGACTCTCTAAGACAAGTCAATCCAGAATGTTTGCAGTGTTTGAGTGTTACGGACTGCACGACATCTCTTGGTCGATCATTGTCACATTTTCACATGCGGGTCGGGATTACTGTGGTAGATGTGCAGTTGATGCGCACAACCCCTGCTTTGCATTAGTCCATTTCGAGCAATGATTTTGAGACGTCAATATACGTGCGGAGGACCAATACCAAAGTGAATTAAAATCACGCAACCCTCTGTGAGTGGCAGCGGAAATGGGCGACCTCTAATCGGTACATGCATATGTAACAGTATACAATCAAGCCGCTGAAGGGTATGTCTTTACAAATTTTATAAGGAAGAAGGTGGTGTACTCGGGGACGAAATCCTCATCCTCTTCCCTCCTCACCGGAACGTGTCCCGTTGCTCAGCCGTGGTGCGGCAGGCCTCGGGGACCGCAAACTCCCGGTCCGGATCGCTCTCCCACACGAAGCGGTCACCGGGTCCCTTGCGGACGTACTTGTAGCCAAACTCCAGTCCGGCGGGGAGCTGCAGCGTCAGGCTCCAGACGGGGTTCTCGGCCGAGTATCCGGCAGACGACATCAGGATCGTGTTCTCGGCGTTGAAGTCGCCCAGCCACTCGGAGTCGCCAACGATGTGGATCGACTCGCCCAGTTGCGTGGGCGCGACGGCCTTGAACGTGACGGCAACGGCGCACTCTGGCGACGGCGTGTCAGGAGCTGTGGTTTGAGACTTGGATTAGCAAACGGCTGATCCAACAAGCAGATGACCACGAAAAACTCGTGAGGAGTGTCAAGTTGAACTCACCAGTTGTGGGGGCCGCCTGGCCCGGCCAGGCGGTGTTGGTCGCGGCGACATACGGCCCGCGAGCGGAGCCCGGGCTGCACGAGCTAGGGACGTCGTTCGCAGAAGAAGCACCCCACGAAGCGGGCAGCTCGTTGTTACGAGCCGCGACCGCAGTCAGGAAGGAGGCGTACGACCAGGTGAGGTCAGCAGCAGAGAGGGGTCTGCCGTCGTCCTTGGAGTACTGTTCGGCGAGGGCGCCGTCGGCCGGAGTGAACCTCTGCACCACGGCAATGAAGCCGTCCGCGTAGGCCCTGACCCGCTCCGTGAGCGTCCTGAACGTCGCATCGGACGATGCGTATTGGCCGGGCGCAATGTTAGCGTCGAGATCCCTGAAGAACTTGATGTTGACGTCGTCGACGGTGATGGAGCCAACGCGGGACCATTGGTAGAGCGCTTGATAGAGCTGCTCGGCCGCCGCGAGCGTGCAGAGGTACCTGTGAGAATGTCAGTCGCCGTGCCACATTTGCATGACGTTCCAAATCTTACCATGGGTGACCTCCTTGATATACATCTTCCGGGTAGCGACCGACGGCGAGGGCGTTGCCGGCCTGAATGCCGCTGTTGATCTGGTAGAACCGGAAGGCGTCGATCAGCTCCTTGTGGTTCGAGAGCGCCCTGGATGAGCACGGCTGGAAGGTCGCATCGTCACAGCCGGCTTCCGGATCGAAAACGTGGATGGAGGCGATGACGGAGTTGGCGTCCTTGCCGTTGCGATTGATGTTGACGTCGATGTTGGAGACAATGTGATTGCCGTTCCAGAATCTCTGCAGCGCGCACAGGACCTGGGGCGCCTGCGACACGCAATGAGGGCATGACTGTCCGATGCTGCCGGCGAGTGCATTGCCTTCGACGAGGGCACGATGTTGAGCGGCGAGGGTGAAGAAGGACAGGCCGTTGACCTCTTCCCACAGGTCAAAGCCGGTCTGGCTCCAGTTCTCGGTCACGTACGACAGGTCGTTGCTGACGATCGGCCAGACAATGTCGCGCACCAGGTCGGCCTGGTTGTTTGCCAGCAGATGCCGGGCGTAGGCCACCATGGCGGTCGCGCGCAATGCCGGGCCATCGCGCTGAGGCCGGCCCCAGTCACCAGTGAATGCTGTCATGTTGGGATAGTACTTTGCTTCGCCCATGCCGCCGCTCTCGAACCCGCCCGAAGGGTTTCCGACGCCTTGGAGAAAGGCCTGAGAGGAGATGTAATCCCGAATGGCGGGCTCCAGCGATGACTCTCCCGCGAGAAACCGCTCCACCAGCGCCTTGAAGACAAGGGCAGCATCTCGCGACCAGGTGAAGAAGTCTGAGAGAACGCTCGCCGGTCAGAGGAGGCACCAACGTGTGAAGGGACGCGCGAGAAGAGGCAGACATACAAGGTGGATCGACCTGAGACGGGCTCGCAATCACTATGCCCGGGTAGGCGCCCGGTGCCTTGGGGCCGTCGGGACCCAGGTTGTTGAGCACGCCCTGGAAGGAGATGGCCTCCTGGCTCTCGATGAAGCCATCGATGTCGACTTGACGCGCGTGCAGGACGTTCTCGGTGGGTGCGGTTTGGCCAAACTGGACTAAGAGGCCATTCAAGAGGCCCGCCGAGGACAAGAAAGACTTGACAAACATTGCGTCAGAACCTCAAGAGACAGTAATGGTGAATGAGGTTGCAGGAGTTGTATCGGAATCTTTCCGGGAGCGAGTGGAGCGACTCACGTCTTCATATAGGCGGCCCCGGGAGCTTGCACATACCTCGTTCGGAAACAACAACGGAGACCGATCCTGGAGCAGGGGCGGAGCGATACCTGCCACGGCCAGGACGAACGATGCTGTCAGTCAAAGACAGTCTCTCTGCGGTCTCGCTTCAACGGAGAGATGGGCGGTGCGGGGTCCCGGTTAGGACTTCCCCAGAGTGAGGGGCCTACCTGGGACCAGAGCGTGACGAGGGTGAGGGTGGCCATCTCCGTTCGAAGACACCCTGGACTCTTGCCCTGCTCTGCACACGCTGTTTCGACGATGCGGCCGGAGTGAGAGGATGAGGTAGGAAGGTTGACGTTCGCTGCTCGGGCTCGGTTGGCGGTTAGAGGGGTTTCCAACGCTCCCAAGGTCAGATGGCGGGGAAACGCCAGCCGAGGATCCGGGCGTCAGGGCCGACTGGCCGAGGTTGGTAATATCCCCTGTACACTCTCAATTTCTACACCAAGGATCCTCTCGTTGGAACCCAACCAGCTTCCAATCGTCATCCAGTCTTGTGATTGTTTCGTGATGCTGCAGCATGTGTGCAGTCATGACCGTGGACAGAGGGAGAAGGTGTGACGGGCCCTGCTTCCCGCCGCTAATCAACGCAACACGAATGACGAACTCCGTCCAGATGCTTCGACTGCCCGAGTCATGAACACGCCCATGCCAGGAACACTCAAAGCTCCGGCACGGCAGTTTCGCACAGCTGCTCTCTTCCATGCAACTGCACTCCCGCGAGCGCAGATGGAGCAGTTGACGACTATGATGTTCGGATCAACCTTCAGGCATCATATGCAGCTTACCTAAGGTTACACAGCATCCCGGGCAGGTCTTGGTCACAGTACCCGAAACTCCATCGGCAATTGGTCCAAAATCTCGACTGAGTAAAAAGGGCTTGACTGATTCGCTCCGACAAAGCATATAGTGCGGCGAGTTTTAGGCCAAGTGGAAAAGTAGATGTGTCTGGAATCCCTTGAAGCATAGTTGATATCCGTCCGGGAAGATCGGATAGACATGGTCCGTACGGAAACCTTCCAAGGTTCCAGAGCTCTGATCTCAACGGGCAGCAGAGGCCGTCGCACAACGAGGGCTCGTCTCTTCTTTCGCCTGCCCCGTACTCCGTACCCTGCGCAGATAGACGTTCTTCTCGGGATTGCCGAGTTGATGCCCGACGTATGAACACAGCGGGAGGTCGCGTGACAAGGAGATCGACGCGCTCGCTCGCAGGATAGTGTACCGCCCACGCCTCTGTAGCCTCTATTGGACAGTGTGCATTGTAACGAACTCAGGAAGGATATTTTGACTCGAGGTTGAAATCCGAAATGATCCAGGAATCCACACATGTCCGCAGGGCAAACCATCTCTCTTGACAGGCTTCTGCGTCGTTTTGCTTGTGTGCATCTCCTCTTAGACCTTCCATCCAGGCTTGCAGTTTGCACATAGCAAGAACGTCAGGTCGTTGCTCTGAGGTGGTGAAGCTCTCCTCAATCCAACCCTCAGTCCGTGACGATAAAAGCCCCTTCCGAAAGGCTGACACGAAGCAAAGCCCATGACTACGGGTAAGACAGAGAGAGCTGTAATTGAAGCGAAGCATAAACAAACTCTTACTAATATGAAGAGGAGCCAAGGGAAAGACATGATCATCGGGAACCTTTCTCAAGAGAGGATTCCAATCGTGGATGGTCAGCTGCATCTTGCTGAAGGGCCATTGACCACAGTACGCAACATCATCATCAACAAGGACAGCAAAGTGTGAGTGGGTGAAGACTAGTTCACCGCCTCGTTGCTCAAACGCCTCAGAGAGAGAGAAGATGTCCCGTATGGACTTGACGAGAGGGCGCGCCATTGAACAGAGCGAAAAGACGCAAAGCTTTTGTCTCGAAGATGGGGGGATTTAAGAAGAGTTTGTCGGGATCCGGATTCTTCTTTCCTAGGTACCGGCCTACATACTGAAACCTCTTACTTTCACGCCAACCTTCGATGATACGGCTGGAGAACATAGTGCTCTGGTGATGGTAGAGACCGGAGCCTAGAATTTGAAACCTCGAGAAGGTAGGCGAGCCGGAGATGGATCACCTACCCACGCTACCGAATGTGAAGTGAAGCCGATGTCTCTAGCCCATCGAAATTCATGCCGTGTCTTAAACCTATCTAGGTATGTAGGCATCAAGAGTTCCTGGGCATTCAACATAGGTTTAAGAGTCATCCGCTGTGTGTGTTCCATACTAATACCTAATAACTTGATGACAGGTTGAGTCACAATCAATGTGGAGCTTTCTTCCATCAGACCTCGGGAGGGACAGAACCCTCCACGTCTGCATCCAGAACTTTTCTAGACAGCATCCGGAGGTCATTCCAAGGTTCTCACCACCATCAACACCACCATCTCCTCCTCCTCCTTTCGAGCTGCTCCTGTGCCTCCTTGGCATCAAACCTTCACACCGGCAGTGAACAGCTTGCAGCCCTCGACACCTTCTAGCGCCAACCCAGCCCAGGCCGCCATCCAGATACTGCACCAGGTCATGCGGCGCCAGAGACCTGCGCACGCGCGAACTCTTGTCTACGTTCAACGCCCAACGCTCGACGCTCAACGCTCGCGGCCTGACGCCTGAGCGCCTCGATATCCCGCACGGGTCGGCGCGGTGTTGCGCGCACGTCACGCTCCACGGCCCACAATCCTCTTCCTCCATCTGCTCTTGCGTGTAGCCATGTGCACATAGGTACTCACGTGTACATGTACGATATATGCATACAAGTGCAATACAGTGCAGGAAGACCAGAACGTACAGGACTACACACGCACCGCAAGATACATGGTTGGCTCACTATCTCTCTGTGTGTTCGGGTTGCTCCTCCCCGCACACACACCAGATGGGCCCGACTCCTGCCTCGATGGCGCACGAATGCGGGCACGGGAGTAGAGGGCAGAGGCCCGCAGAAGCCGGTGTGGGCGGGACCACCCTCTCGACCATAGCGATCGCGCCAGTCTCCGGCAAGTGCCAGGTGTCTTTCCTGTCGCGGAAGGTCTCTGGCCCGGTGGTTTCTGCCATCAGATACGGAGTGATGGCCAACGGGAAATACTGCTGCTATGCGGGGTAACAGGCTTCTGATTCATAGTGGAGAACTGACTGTGCACCGACAAATTATTCTGAAACTTTGTTTGCTTGGACCACTTGGGTCGATCGCACCGCTACATGCGTTGCAATGAACGTTCCTATGGATGACAACGATAGGCGGGTCACAGGATTTCGCCATCCTCCAGTGTTCTACCAAGTCCCCACGACACCTCCTCCGAGGAGTTCATAGCCCTTCTCAATCATGATGCCTTCTGCATCAGATATGTAGGCGGTCCCTCCGGCCAACGAGCCTGACATCCGCTCGTGTAATGGTCCTAACGTGGGAGCTTTCCCTCCGGCACTTGTCTCCCGGCCTCTCATTCCCGACGCTCTCAGGAGTCTGGCTCTCGGAGACAGCGTGTGACCGACTCGCCTGCAAACAATCAAGTTGCGTGTCGCAAGTGTCTACCGCAACGACGGTAATGTGTGACTAAGACATTGCCCAAGTTCGACGTCGACATGGTTCCAACAACGCTCCTTGATCTTCAGCTGTAGTAACCGAGGGTCTGTGCCTCTCGTCGGTTGGGCTCCCTGATTTCGACGCTGTACCTGGCAGATGCCCGCCGCTGTTCGGCGATATCAGCCTCATAGAGAGAGCCGCGTCGGGACACCTCGACGGTCGCCGTCTTGGCCTTCTCTTCTGCCGGCCAGTCCACAATCTCCGGCCTTGGCCGGCTGTGACTATGGCGGCGATGATGGTGGTGGTGGCTGTGGTGGTGGTGGTGATGATGTGACTGATGCTGATGGCGATGCTGGGTGGAAGTTGGGGACGACGGCTGTTCGATCTTGACCGGCCGCGTCCGCTCCGGCAACCTGGCGGAGACGTAAAATGTTCGGTCTTGGCTGACAAAGGGCTGGCGCCGACGATGCCGTAGACTGCGTTCGACCGCCTTGAGCAAGCCTCGTACGTGGTTGTAGCCGGCCGGTAGCTCTACGCGGACGAGCTTGTGATTGTCGGTTGCCTTGCTGTATATCTTGCCGTCTTCGCGATAAATGTGGACGGCGACCTCCTGCGCCAGTTTGTGGCCGACGGTGCAGAGCTGCCGGCCGGACCGGTGAACCTCGTACGGATTGGCACACGAGTCGCAGCCTCGGGCGTGAACCTCAAAGTGATAGAGGGCCCAGCTTTCGGCGGTGTCGAGCGGGCGCGAAATGCCAGTCACTGGAGATGGGGGGAAGCCGACGGTGCGCTCCGGCGCAGGAGCAACGGTCCTGGTGTGGACCACCGTTGGCGTGCTGGTGCCGCGCTGTGAGGCTGGCATTCTCTGGTTCGTCGCGACAGCGGAGCCGGTATGAGAGGTCGGTGAGTCAGAGAAGCGCGGCAATGCGCTGGAGGAATACAAGAACGAGTGCGGCAGCACTATGAAGGACAGTAGGCGCAGTAGACAAGAGACCCTTGTTGAGGTTGATGAGCCTGTCGGCCAGAAATCGGAAGCTTGAACGATGAGGCCAGTGAAGAAAGTGAAAGACGACGAGAACGAAAGATGATAGTACGGAAGGAAGGATATATATTATATAGAGTGTGGTACGGAGTACACCCTCGATCACCACCACCAATACCTCTTAGGGCGTGGATGCCTGGGGCGCATGCGGCTGCCTGTGCAGGAGGCGCACAACACACGGACGGCGAGGGAGTCATAGCGGAGGCTGCGCGCAAGCCCAACTCGCTCGCTGTGTGATGATACCCCGTACAGTGCGGAGTATGGCGCGCACGAGAGAGTACCGAGTACAGTGCTCTCTACATGCCGCAATAATACTGCGTACTGACCTCCATGCCTACCTGCATCGTGATCCTGGTAGCGCGGCGATAACGAGACGCCGGCAAGCAGTGTGCGGGCCGAAACGACGCAGAAACAGTCGGGAAATGGCCGCCCTCATGCGCATTCGCAGGTGGAGGTTGCACCGGCTGTTTTCGTCTCTTGTTTCGGGTTCGGTGTGAAGCGGATCTTTGCCGCCGGTCTGTCTGTCTATTATTGACTACTTCCAGGCCCTGGAAGAGCTTGCCTGTCGTCTCTGTTGTGTTTCACGGTGAAGTGCAGCAACGGATGGAGATGTTCCTCTTCCACGAATAGCCAACCTCCCGAGGTCTCACCGAGAGCAACCGGTCAAAACGGTCAAAACTGGACTTGGGATGAGCCGTGCTTGCGCGAGCGCGGGTGTTATTGGAGTCGCAGTCTGCCTTGCGGAAGTCTTCACTTCTACAGCCGCTGACGGTACCCATGTAACAACGCTTTCGCACGGAAAACGAACGACCTCGGGAAGACCCTGGCACCCTGGCCTACTGTGGAAGTCCTCCGACGCGTCTGCACAGGTGATATTGGCTGGTAGAATGCGAAGCCCCATTGCTAGGCTAAAAGCAGTCAAGTGGCACCTCAACTGTCCAATTGCGGCCCTCGGCGAACTCGCTTATGCTTTGTTCTGCCTCTTGGAAGCTGAACCTCGAAGGACCGAGTCATCGCTGCGCCACGGGCCTCAGGTGTCAGCCTGATAACCTTGTAAGAGACAAGCGCATAGGGATCAAGAAAGAAGAAGAGTCTCTCGATGGCTCGATGCAACATGGCAAGATTTCAGACCAAAATCTCCACTGTTGGCGGTTGGCACTCTTTTCCTAGGTGTTGAGGGGTTGGAGCACCTGGCGGTTATCGATACGTTGACGTACCTCAGTACAGAGTATATCCGGAGGCCTGGATCTCTTGTCACAGGCGGACGTTTGGAGCTCGAACGTGAAACATGTTTGGCTCAAAGTGCTATTCGCATGACGGCGGCGAGTACTGAGCGTTGGCGTGCAATATCGTCGAAGGGTTCTGGCAACCACTCAGTTATGTGATCATCAATAATGTGCACTTGCAAATAGCATCGACCCACCATCCATTCGTGGCCGGTGCTCGAATGGCATCATCTGGCGTTGCATGGCTCTCCACCTGTTCACTAAGAACCGCCAACGAATGCCTCCAGCTGGCTTCAACCAGCGTGCTAGCGCCAGGAGAAGCATATCGCTCATGAGTGTTCAAGAGGCTATGACCAGACTTGTCGGCGTGGCGGCCTTCACTCTAGCCGTCGCATCGGTCAAGCTGCGGCCCGCTCAGCCTTACAACGTCCTGTGCGAGCCGGGTTCCAACTTCGCTCTCGCCAAAGCGTTCGACCATCTTTTGTCGGTCACATTGATGGGAGCATGTTGGCAGTCTTCACAACCCCTCGCTGACCTTGGCATGACGTGACTTGCGATTCACCGGAACTCGCGGCTAGTCGATAAACGCATCGTCATCCTCCCATTCCGTCGCTCCGTGTCTCTTGCCGCGAAGAATGAGCTTCAAGTCTCGCCGCTGAGCAGGCGTGTGAAGGCCGGCTGAACGTGCATCGCCAACTTGCAGTGACTTAAGTGAACGCTGCACCTATCCGGGCAGTGCGTACCCAAGTATGTAGTGGGTTGCAACTGGCTCTATCCCCCATACAGCGGAGCAGTCAAATCCCAACATTGTGTCCTGCTTACCCATGGCGTGCCTACCTTGGGCCTGTGAGCCCAGTGGCTCCAGAATGACGGGTATCGGCGGCCAAGCGGTTCGAGTAGTGAACGCGGTGAACGCGGTGAATGCGGCGAATGCGGTGAATGAAAGGCCGTCAAGGACCTCCTGTCCGCTAATGGCATCTTCAACACTCGCATGTTAGTCGAGTCGTGTACATACGGGGCAGCAATGCGCCACGTTCCAGCAAACCCAGAGCGCAAAGGAGCCTGTCCACGAGGAGGTTTTCTGTCCGGTCAACGTTGTCACCGTCATTACTAGTCATATTTTGGTTGTGCTGAACCCGTTTCTATAGATCAAGACGATAAGTCGGTGCGTGGCAAGAATGTAAGATACCAGACATTTCTCCCATACTTGTCGCCGTCTCAGCCGCGTGTCTTCTTCGGTTCTTCAATTTCGGAACGTGTCGATAATGACCCACGTTAAGCGGCACAATGAGTGTTCTCCGCAATGTCGCACCCATTGTGTTTCCCTTGCTGTAGTATTTCCTTCACGGTTTCGATCAGTCATGCGGACAGTCTGAATCGTTACAATCCCCTGATTCATCATTCCGGTACTTGAACAGCTATGAAAGCCACTACATAGATAGCTTCTGCCTTGTGTGAGCCAGATCTTACTCAAGAATATTGCTGGATACCTACGCAAGTAATTGGCTTGACCTGCTGCTACTCTCTCTCGGTCGATAGAGCCGTAGCTCCTCAGTGTTTATTGTTGGAGACTCGACCTCCGGAACGTGAAAGTCGTTGTGGTAGTAGTCCGCTCGAACTGGACAAGTAATGCAAACTAGGCAAACAGCTCTCTCCGGATGTCATCGTGCGATTCATTCTTTTCAGTCATTCGATCTGTGACGGACCCCGACACGTTCACACCAGTTACGTCCTCTCCATGGCAAGGAAAGGTAATAAATCCCCACTATCCAGAACTCTCAATACTGCGCACCCAAACTCGCATCCTCTCTCCGCATTGCAGTGCCCATACCCAAGCGTCCCCTCCTCACATTCTGCAGATCCGCCCCCTCTCATTGTGGACTACGTTTGCTGACCAGTGAGCCGTCTGCATACAGCCAAGTCACGCACTGTCGCTGTGCGCCTCATATCGATGGCCTTGACTGGCTACTACAGGACCATGGTCCGGCCGCGACAGCACCGGCCGCTGAGTATGCTCAAATACGATCCCGTCGGTAAGTCGGCTACAATTGCCCATTCAATGGCAGATGTCTGCCTTGTCAGAGGACAGGTAAATACTGGCAGAATACGGCAGGCTTCTTGGAGCAGTACGTCTGCAGTATGAAAGCAACTGCATCGTTTCGCCATGTGATGCCTGTAGTTGCACAAGAACATTGTCCGAAGCTTAAAGCTTCACAGAGGTCATGAAACTGTATGTCCTGACACTGGCTGACCCTTGCATCAGTTCGCAAGAAGGTTCTTTTCCTCGAGCAAAAGCGTGGTGGTTCGAAATAATCGCTTGACCAACTCGGTCGTAATATACCCAATGACGACGGAACAAACACCATGTCGCTCAGCATCTCCAGTCACAAATGAAGCAGGGTTCCGATTACCTCTAACGGTTCAAGCACCACGTTATCATCTTAAAGCTTACTCTCTCATATGAGCATACTGGCGCTGGGTCAAGTGAGGCAGATTTGTCATGTTGGACCATGACAGAAGGCTTGTCGCTTTGCGTGGCGCGTGGGTGTTGCAAGCAAAGGAAGCATGGACCTGAGCCGCAGGCCGAGCGAAGAGAGATATGTATATACTACACAGCCCGTCATGTGTGACTTTCAACCCTTCAGTCACCAGGACTGTCACCTCATAGTTGCCGCTCGGCAACCGAAGTGGATATATAGCGAAAGATACACAAGGGAAGGCAACATAGCAACACATGGCGAATAAACTTGCTGGCAACAGCCATTAGGCTCGTAGCCATTAGGCTCGTGGGTGCTCCCTTGAATCACTTCAGCTCTTTCGAAAAGCGGAAGTCGTATCTGTCATCTAGGAAAGCTAGGATTAGCCAAGACCAATACAGATGTGAGCAGCGACCAAAGCGACGTACTATTGCTTCCCTTGCGTCGCTTGTTGCCTCTGCCAGTTCCGAGTCCTCTCGCCCTCTTCGCTGAAGGAGCTCTTGCTGTGTAATCCGAGAACGCAGACACACCAGTCCCCGCGGACGCTTGGTGGGACGATGTCTTCACTAGCGATGTCTGGGCTCGTGCGTGTTCTTCTGGTTGCGTCTCCATAACAGTTGATGCTCCGTCCCAGTCGGAAGATACCTTACTTGATTTCTTTGAAAACTGATGATTTTGACCACCATGAGTCTTTGTTGCTAGTTCATCACGCCCAATCTGGTCCTCCGTGCTTGCATCAGACCTGCCGGGCCTGTGCTTGAGAGCAGAAACGTTTTGTGATGTGGGATTCGGTTGTAGCACGGGTGAAGACATGGCAGGCTTGAGCAGAAGGTATTTTGACCCTTCGAGAAGCGGAAAATGAGCGACCGTAGGTCCTCCTCCGGCCGCATTTGGGACATTCCGCGCTGAGCCCGATTCTGTGGCCGCGATCAGCGTCTTTGATCCGTGACCTGCTGACTTCTGGGACGTGTGACGAGCCATTTTGGATGCACTATTGGGCGGTGCTTGGGACCTTCGCGATCGTATCTCGATCTGATTACGCTGAGCGAGCTCGTCTTGAGAGTCGCTAACGGTACGTTCTTGATCTGGAATTTTCGTGCGAGCGCCGTCCAAAATCATCCCATTGACGGAGTTCGAACGCAGCCGTGAAGGCCCGTTTTCTAGATCGAGCGATTTCGCCAGACCCGTTAAATCCTTCCAGCTAGACGGCGTTGATATCTGCACTTCCGACAGCGATGAAGACGAACCATCCGCTTCCAAAGTTTCACTGGTCTGCAAGCTCTGATTGGATCGAGAAAGTGCCATAAACGAAAGAGGTTGGATATTGCTTTCTGCGATCTCCTCGATGAGTCCAGAGGAGGATCCGTAGACCGTAACTGCGGATCGTGGTAGTCCGCCAAGGTCCCTTGATCTGTCTTCGTCTTCATATATCACGAAGGAAGGAGTAAAATTGTGATCAGCACTTTGAGGGTTCTCATCTGCTTTAGCAAGCCTCAGGAGGGAGGTTCCGTTGTTCATCTCCGTGCTGTCATGCCGGTTGACCTTTCGTCTTGGCTTGAGGCGTTGATGGGCGTCGACACGGGGGGATGCGTGTTGTGCGAACCCAGACGATCCCATGTGGGTGCTCGCAGTAACAGTCATGGATTGCGTCCTTTGCTCTGCTCTTGGAAAGCTTTCAGAGACTGCAAGGTCTTTTCCTTGTGCAGTCGAAGACCTTTCTGGCACACCGAGTCTTGTAGGCGTACTTCTCACCACGACACTTTCTACTTCCCCAAGAACGTTTTGAGACCGGTCTTGAGGAAGGACGTCCGCTGATGCTTGCGGTGGCCGAGCTTCGTTCGGAGTATGGCCCACTCGATCAGCATGTACGTCGCGGCAATCTTCCGACAGAGGGTCCTGATGCTCTAGAGCTTTCTCCGAGTTGATAAAATCTGCGTGCTGGCTCTTCAGTTGATTCATCTCACGAAAATGCCCATTTACCAGTTTGAAAATCGCGGTCTCATGTTCCAGGCGCATTTTTTCTAGAGCACTAGCGCTCTCTCTCCTGACGGTTTCCAACTCCTGACCGATATTGTTGTGCATTTTCTCCACTCGTTCACACTCAGCCAGCGCAACTTCAGCGTCCTGATGAAGCTGTCCAATGATTTCAGCCTGCTCTGCAATGACAGATCTTTGCCGCTGCATCGACAATTGCAGTTCTTCGACCAGCGATCTATCTGCGGTCACTTCGAACTCTGTCTTCGCAATTCCGTCGTCATTTCGAATGGCCAACGCTGTCATGTCAGTTATTTCATCTCTCTCCGCATCTATAATCTTGTGAGTCACGAGCTGAAACATATGCGTCTGCTACTCACTACTTTGCAGAGCATCTTTGAGTGTTTTGATTTCAGCCTCCTTCGAGAGATTCTGATCAGATATCTCCCGACATCTTTCACTTTCCTTATTCAACAACGTTGACAATTCTCCCGCGAGCTTCTCTGTCTGCATTATCTTCAAGCTAGCTTGGTGTAGCTGGTTCTCATACACAGCGCTTTGCTCCGCACGCAATCTATTCGCGTCCTTCACGAGTTGCTCTCGAAGTTCTTCGAATTGTTGGGCAGCCTTGCATGCGTAAGCGCCAAATATGCTGCTGTGCCCTCGTGACCTACATTTTCCTCGTTGCTCAAATCCGTAGCGCTTCTTTGGATCTCTGCCTGGCGCAGCGCCTTGTACTCATTCTGTGCATACCAGCATGTCAGTAACAACAGGTCGGGCAGAAATTGGGGTGCATACATACTTGTAGATTCATAAGTTGGAGGCGTGCGTTCGCTTCATTGGCCTCCAAAATCTTGTTTTTGTTCATCGCCTCGGTGACAGTGCGTCTACAGTCCTCTAACTCACGAAGAGTGACAGTCAATTGCTGCGCAGCTTCTTGCGAAGTTGCGATTCTCAGCTGGTCTACGGATCGAGCGCTTCTGAGCTCAAGAATTTCCGAATCGAGCTCCGAGATGCGTTGGAAAGCACTGTTATTTGCGATCCGTAGAGTATCGTTTTCTTCTTTAAGGACGGACAAACTCCCATCTTTGGCGACAACAAGCTGCTGCAGCGACGCATTCGCCTCTCTCAGTGCCGCCATTTGATTGTGCATGTCCTCCAACGGAATGATCTCAGCTTTGAGGACACGTATGCCGTCTTCCAGCTTTGACCCGATCATCCCGGCCGTAGATTGTGACTCCAACGAGATATTCGTTAGGGTCTCAAATTGGGATGACATACTGGAACCATTAGCGTAGCAGTGGGCTTTCCGATAGGGTGCATCATACCTATCAGAAACGGTCCGCAACATATGCGTCAGATCGTTGAGGGTATCTGGAATACCGGAGCTTGTGGTTTGGAGTTCCCGTGCTAGCCTGTTGCATTCATCTAGCTTTGCTTGCGATGTTTCGTTAAATCCGGTCTGGCTGAAGAGCGTCTGAAGATCACGCAGACTTTGCGCCGCCCAGTTTCCGTGCTGCTCGACCACTTGCTTCAGGTCCTCCTGCATCGTACGGGAGCTTTCGTTCTGCTTCTCCAAACCGACTCTTCGGTCTCGTTCCTCAGCAAGAAGTCCCACCTTCTCATTCAACTGGGCTTCAAGAAAGTCTTTGCTCTGCTCAAGGGCTTGCGCATGCGACGAGAACTCAGCACAGGTTGTGCGGATATCGAGCAGATTTTGTGATGACGTTGTCAAACAACGACTGAAAAGCTTCCCAAGTTCCTCTCTAGAGGTTCTGATATTGTCGCGTTCCAGGGAGAGGTTGCTTCGCTCATCTTGAAGCCTCTCCATGTGGATCCGACAAGTTTTCAACTCGTTTCCGAGCCCAGCAAGTAACTCTTTCAAGCCTCGCACTTCGGTGTCATATCTTGCAAGATGTGCTGCTAGGCGCCTCAGCTTTTGAGATAGTTGATGATTCTCATTCCGCACTGACGTGAGCTGTGTGTTCAGGCTATGATTTGCGTCCGTCAAAGTTGAAACATCTTGACCTAGCAAATCTCGTTGAACTTCCACGGCGTTGATCGCTCGTGCATTCTCCTGTTGTAAAGTCCAAGTGAGTATCTCTAGAATCTGCGCCGATGATGGTGCTCTTTGAGAAGTGAGGCTTGTTGCCACGGCATCATTCTTGACAGGTTGGACCATTGTTGGACCGCTTCCTCGTCTCGATACCTTGACGGGCCCGCCACGACTGGATACTGCCTTTAAGATTTTATCATGCCCTTCTTGATTTCGAACAGGTGGGGACCGCTGAGTCACAGCGCTTTGGCTTTCATTGCCTGCTGAAAGCGCCAGCAGGCTGGCAGGCAATGTCGAGACCGGAGCGGACCCATGAGCGCCAAGATTCCCTGTTAGGTTCACACCTTGCTGCGCTGGATCGTGGGCCGAATTACCCGCAACAGGCATCAGCGAAGTGGTCGCCGGCGTTTCAGTCACATTTGCCGTCGCTGGACTATAGCCTTTGCTGTTACCTCCGCTATCAGGGCGAATATTTCCAGACGACTGAATGCTCTCGTCTCGAGTGTTCATAGCCCCATCTCTCCGAGACTCACTAACCGCAACGTCGGCTGTCTGCACAGCAATGATGGGAGAACCGGAGCGTGGTCGATCCATCATTAACCCACTTCCACATTCTGACGTGAGGTTCACGGATGATTGCGGATTTTCGTCCGCAGGCTTAGTGGAAGCGGCAAGCTCTGACAAGATCGAATCTTGCTCACCCGTGTCGGTGATATGCAGTGCGGTAGTGCCTTGCTGCGTATCAATGGCTGTCGGCGCCTTGGCTGCTTTCGCAAACCCCCTCAAGAGAGGGTTGGGGAGTATATTTGACTCTGCGTGCGGAGGCCGAGACTTGTAGGTCGCATCATGGGCCTGCTGTTGGCCAAATTCTGCGTTGTTGTTGGAGTTCCTCACATTTGACGGTTCAGGCGGTTCAAATCCTGAGCGAGGGGGGACTACAGTCAGCGTCCCCAACCGTTTGGAAAGAGCATGGTGCATATCTTTACCTGACATGGCCACGTGCAGGCTCTGCTGAGATTGCGCACTGGACTTCCTTCCTGCTTGTCCCTTCCAGTTACCGGTCAAATCCAAGGCGCACCTCCTCGCCGCATGGAATTTGAAGGGCTGGTGAGTGTCAGCTGACGAGCGTGGTCTCTGAAAAGGCCCACGCTGCCCTTCGCTGCGGCATTGGGTCATGATTCCCACATCAGAGGACGCCGGAACACAGTCTGGTTTTCTAGCCGCGTTATCCATAGCTACGGGAGGCTTACCGCCGTCATCATCGATGGTAAGTCCCTCTTGTGCTTGGATGATATCCATGCTTGGGGAATATCTGTTTTGAGTGTGGCCATGTTGAGGTAATAGAGTGCGATGGTGCACATTCATCTTAGAGAAGTCTGTGGTCAAGCAAAGATTTCAGGCCACGCTGCGGTGGTCAGCAAGGAAGTGTTGGGCGCCCGAATGCTTGCCGGGCGTTGGCAAAGTCACAACAGGCATCTGAGAATGCCCAGGTGGTCTTGAAGTGCCGACTACACAAGAGAAACGGGGAAGGCGAGAACTGCACCTGAGAAGGAGGTTTGTTGCCTTGATTTCGCACTGAGACGAAGAGACTCATCTAAAGTTCCCTTGGATCGGAACAACTCATATCGGATGAAGAAATGCTGATCTTCACGATAACTTGGGAGGACAGCCAACACGATGGGATGGTGGTGCTTTTGTGGAGTCAGTTGGCTTTACTTGTGTGATGGTGAAGCCACGACGCCGAGCCTATCAGCACCCGGGCGTCTTCGAATTCTTCTCTTCCTGTATTACCACATCGAACAATCCAGCTACGGCAAGTACAGTAGAAGTCCAGAGCAACTGGCAGATCGATTTGATAGGTATTAATTGCCATGCTTATCCCGTACACGAGATGTTTGGGTGCCATGTGGAACAGAGGGCAATATGCTCTTCCACGGGTTCATGCCTGCAACCGGGAGTGTCATGATGCATCACGCAGGAGTGACGAGACTAGAAGTTCAATCGCCTACCGCGTAGCGTACAGCTAGCCCTGGAGAGATGAGGCGTACAGAGTCCGCACACTCTTACTCACCCACGATGGATGTTGGACCAGGTAGCTTCCGGCGATAGGCTGCGTGGCTGCTTAGCATGGCGCGATAGTAGGTCGCGCAGGCGCAGTCAAGACGCTATGTACGGAGTAAGTAGGGATTAGAGATGTCCTTGCCCAGGTGGTTCTGAGAGCCTGGCTTGGTTCGGGTCTTCTCTTTGAACGGGTAATCCGGTTGGAATAATAAATGTGAGAAAGGTACATCTGTCGACAATAATTGAAACCCTTGAGGAGGAGGAGAGATGCTGCTGCCAAGGCTGCACCAGCTGTGCCGGCGAATCATCGTGCAGTGACTGCCCTGGCGACCTGCGGGCCCGCGGACCTGCCGCTCGTGTCTCTGCTGTAGCCGCCCGCTCCATCACAACCAAGACCAATCAAGTTCTGCAGGCCCTATCTGTCGGCCGGGCTCGCAGGTCCGCATTCGAATGCAGGTGGTCTCTTCAAAGGCCTCTGTGGCTTGCCAGAACGCTTCCAGTGTGACTCTCGAGCCGCCCAAGGGGGACGATCCGTGATGGAGCGTCTGCTTATATAGAGTGCTCATTGTCAGCCTCCGTGGGGCTTCCTCGACAAGGAGAGACACAAGGTTGACCCTCTGTCGCACATTCCCACTCACAGCAAAACTGCAACAGTCCCGTCGGTCGTGCCTTCCTTCGTCATGTTCAAAAAGCCCGGTCACCTTCTGCTGTTAAGCGCGCTCTTGCTTGCACAAGCAGTCGCGCAGAGTTTGACCCAGCCACCGTCTGCTGCCCCTACGTTGCAACCGGCCGAGGAGCCCGTCACCGGTCTGGAAGAAGGCGGGGTGGGGGCAGAGTCGTCAGGTCCGGATAGCAGTGCCGGGGCATCTGGAAACGACACTGGTGCCATTACCTTGTCCAAGGGTGGTATTGCCGCCATCATCGCTGTCGTCGTGGTCGTCGTTGTGCTGGGAGGTCAGTACCTATGCTCGTCGACTTGCCGTTTGCGGCTACAGTTTTTGACCTTCAGTACAGTGATCTCGGTTGTCCTCTATTTCGTCGCCAAACGGCGCCAGTGGAAGGTGCGGGAGAGTATTCGGCGAGCGTCAAGACGTCTTACCGGACGCTCCGGCCCAACGAAATCGCAGCGGCAGTCCAAACGTACTCCTGTTCGCATGGACGTGCCTCAATCCTCCAAAGTATCCGACATTGAGAAAGGCAGGGTCGAAACAAAGGTGGAGAGCGTTTTTGATGTCGATTCGCCAAAGGCCAAATCGTGGAAGTCGAAGATGGTCAAGCCCGCTGGAACGAGGCCCAACCCGTAAGCAAGGGTGATGCATTTTTGGACTCGAAAGTCTCGATTGGCACGAAGTTTACTTTCTCATGTACAAATACGTCCTTCCTCGTCTTACGCCCCTGAGGTAGGAGAGCATACCTTCGTACTTCCGGCATCGTTCTCTCCAACAGATTCAAGGGTTTAAGCTCGCCACAGTGCTGAGATAGTACACTACGCACTGTGATTTTAACCCAACCTATGCTCACACTCAGATCCACTGTGATTTTACCATTGTCATCATCTCTTCGTCGAAAGAGCATGGCCCGGCGGCTCCGTTATTGATACTGTCCTGCGCCCAGAAGGCTGGGGCTCGATTTCTAATAATCATTTTCAGCATCTGCCGGATCTATCAGCACATGTGCATTCTCAAGAAGCAACATTAGGGCATGGCTCGCACGTTAACTCACGCACCCTTTCTGTGCAGCTCGCCGACCTACTTGATGCAGGTCTGAGTTTATCCTCCTTGCGTTCGCCTCCTCCATGTCCAGTGGAGTTTTGGATGCTGTTAGACTTGCTATCAACTGAACATCAAAAGGACCTGTCCCCTTGTTCTGGTCTCCTTGAAATACCACCTCTGGAGCGGCATACGGTTCGTATTCATCGCTGACCACTGTCACTCGTGCCACGCCGAGGTCGCTTTGAAGATTTTTTGCACACCAGGGTACGCACGTCCAGGTTGCGCCGCCATCAATGCCTCGTTTCCCCTGACTCGCCCTCTTGCAGCCCCTAAGGTCCGTTGTTGCACTCTCTTTCGTTTTCGGACCCTAATCTTGACAACTTTCTCGAGACTGCTTTGTTGATTTCCACTAGTTATGCCAGGAAAGATAGAGTCCCCTAGTCACGTGTGTGCATCAGTCTCCAAGTTCGTGAAGCTATGGACAGGATTGTTGGACTGAGCTCGCCTCTCTTTTTTGGAACCCTGTCAATGCCGCTCTCACCTTTTTGCTGTCTCCTGCTCTCGTGAATATGCTCATGTTTTTGGAGCTCCTGCTGCACTTCTTTGCGCTGTGTCTGGTCTGCCTGGACTTGCTTCACCTTCTGTTGATTATCCCGCAGTAGAAGTAAGTCTTCTCGCCTCTCCTTGCTCAAGGTCTTTCCTTTCAGGCGCTCCTCTCGTACTCTTCTGCTAGCCTGCCTCCCTGCCTCTGTGACAAGCCGATTCGGTAGCTTCACTGGACGTCGGCTGTGCGTTCTTCTGGACCGCAGTGACCAGTCTTCGTTGGCCATTGTGCCTTCACTTTGGGAACTCCCCATGCTCCGGTTCCAGAGTTCTGATTCACATGGTGAAATGACGATCGGTAAGCCCTGCTGGTGAGCCTTGCGCCGAGCTCTTTTACGTGCTTCCTCCCCTAAGCTGGGCACGTCATCACCGACCCGAGGTGTCGTTGACGTCCTGCATTGCGGGTCTGACGGGGATGCTTGCAACGTCAAACCCTCCATCAAGTCCGCCAGAGGCAGCTGAGCAGCGGGGCCAAGCAATGCCGTCCGGTCAAGGTGCATAGCGCTTGAGGAGGACCAGCGCTTGCGGAGGAACCTGCACTTGAGAAGGAAACTGCGCTAGCACAGGCAAGTGTAGATTGGCGGTCGCTGAGGAGACTTCTTTGGGGGCAAGAACCAACAAGCAAGAAGTGAAACTCCCAGAGATAAGAATGAACTTAATTAGGTGAAACTTCGTTGTATCTACATAGGTATGTAGTGGTGCATCCTACGTTAGTCTTAATAGGTGTCTTTCATACTCTGCTCTTACTTCCTGCGATCTTTGTAAGTATAAACAAATACCTTTATCATACGCCGCTGCTGCTTGCGTCGGCTTTATGATCCTATAGTGGATATCCATCTTGCTCCATGATGTTCTTTAACGATCTTGACGTTACAGGTGTTTTTCTTATAGAAGTGAACATTTTACTCCCTAGACATAAGCCAGCTCAAGGTGTGCATTACTGTCAGTCGAATGGCCCAAAGATAGCTCTGCAACTCTAGTATTTTCAGAGTATCCAAGAGATATATTTCAGCGACAGGTGCAACGTCTATGTCCAATTTGTTCAGGGTGACAGCACTACTCGCCTAAAACTGAGGATTCTGTTCAGGATATACTATCATCCAATGGATGCAGTATAAGGGCGCTCCTGTTGGAGATTGCCCCATGAGCAATCAGCGTTTTTCTGCGCTCTCAGTCAACCTCTCAAGCTCTCGATGTCGATCACCTAAGATAGCTGCATTTAGTACTCACAGTCTGCATAATGACGTCGTGCGTGAGACGCTTACCTCTTTCACTGCTTCAGTTGTCAGTATCAGAGGATCTTGGTCTTGCACGCACACGCTATCCTCGATGCGAATACCTATTCCTCTGAAGTGTTCGGGCCATCGATCCTCATCTGGCACGTACACGCCGCTACACATTACTTAGCGAATGCCGATTGTACCATGGCACCTGCACATACGGCTCGATTGTGATACAATGGCCTGTTCTTAACGTCTTTGATCTGCTGTGGCCAGGAGCATCATGGACGTCCAACCCAATGTGATGACTAACGTGATGAGGAAACAATATGCTCATGGCCTAGAAGCCCATCTGTCAGGTATGTCGGAAGGAATCGAGGTCGCCAAAGCAGGACTGTAACTTACATCGCCTGCTATATCAAAACCCAACTGCTTTAAGCCATCTCTGAGGCCCTGCTCAGCAATTTCGTGTAGATCATCCAGTGATAGATTGGCATTCTGACGACACAAGGAGACGCACTTTCTCTGGACCGTCAGAACTGCCTCGTAGAGGTCCTTTTGCGGCTGAGAGAACTTTCCATCGACGGGCCAGGTTCTTGTGATGTCAGAAATATAGCCACCGTACTCCTACTTCCCATCAGCCACGCGACCGAAAGAGTTCGACAGAGAGTGCGCAAGCTTACCCCACCTGCGTCAACTAGCACAAGGTTGCCCTTTCTTTCACACGACAGTCGTGAGACAACTTCCGCGAGGTTACATTAAAGTGGCTTACCTTAACACATCGTCGTTTCGTACATAATGGATGCTGAGCGCATTCTAGTCGAACTGTCAGCATAATTTAAAGTACCTGGAGTTAACTTACGCGTCCTCCCGCTACCACGGGTACATAAGCACATCTGTCGCACTCGTGTGCCTTGAATCGACAATCTAGAAAAGCAAATAGATCCTTCTCCCTCACGAAGCTTTCACGCATGGCCTCAGTCATGGCTCTACCAGAGGCCCGACCTACTTTTCTCATGATTTCTATCTCGTTCGTGCTTTTGACCACGCGGAGCTCGTTCATCATCTTCTGTATGGATTGGGCCTTAGCTGAGTACAGGATCTTGGGTAAACCTCCCGATCTGAGACCCCAGCTGCCGGAGAGGAACTGCGCCGCAGTCGAGCCACTTGGTTGCGCATCAAACACGTTGGTGTACACTGAAGCAGCCTTCAGCATCTTAGGTAGAACTTCGGGTACGGAGTTGATGTCATCTGCCTTGAAGTAGCGGTCAGGGGAGCTCCATATCTTATAGCACGACGGCAAAGTGGCCCTACTTCATCGGCATTGAAGACATCCTGTGCGGCTTGTATACCAGAGCGGGGACCTTCCCAAAGCTCAGCCGTGGGGTCTTTCGGGCGGACAAAGAGATAAAACTTGTGCTCATTCGCGCCTCCAGTCTTTTCTGATACACATGAGCCACTTCTGGGTTCCACTTTGGTTGTTGATTGCCACCGTACCTATAATTGCCAGCGATTCTGGCTCCTGGAAACCTGACTACCGATTCAGTCTAAGCTCATTATGTATGCAGTGAAGAGGTCTGTGATAGTACCGGTCAGATACATGAAGTTAGGCTCTTGGTGGAATTCGTGGAAGACCGAATACGTCCTGTACTGTATGGGAGCGGAGACGAGGACTGCGATACCTCTCGGTGGAAGGGCAGCCGCCAGGTTAGCCCGTCGTGCTGCATACTCGCCAGCGCTTATGCCGGGAGTTACTACACAGCGGGCATGAGCTTCGTGCATAATTCGAGCAAATGTTCTTCGCGATTCTAGGGGTGGAAGTACCTTCACTGACCCGTAAGAGGTGAGGATGAGTTTCGTGCAACGGCTGTCCGAATCGAAGATCACCAGGGAAGACAGATGCGTAACAGCGGTGCCAACTGCGATTCTTTCTTCGGCCATGATGTAGCATCCTTGGTAGACCGCGAACTCGTCCAGCCGCAACTGCAAACACCCTGGAAGTCGCGCCCATAACTGCGCCTATTATCATTGCCGGTTCGATAGGGGTTTCAAGATATAGCAACAGGGGGCCTGTTGCCCACGTGAAATTACCTAGATATGTATGTACCCGGCGTGCCGGCCTCAGGTCCGTAATGTTGGCAGATGAATGGACAGTCCAGATGTCCGTGCCTAGGTAGGTACTAGGAAAGATAATAATTGCCCGCGCAGCCGCACTACCTACACAGGTACGGAGTACAGGTCATGGAGGTCGCATCTACGGAGGACAGTAAGTAAAAGCTCTTGAGCTAATAATTCTCTGATTACAGAGGTACATAGTAGGTACAGCCTACCACATAAGCGCGTGCTCCTGCAGGAGAGGACCGCGGAGGTCATTTAGAAAATCAAATGTTCGTAATTTCGGTGCTATGTAGTCAACAAGTGATAATTGGGTAGGTCTTCTCCTACCATCGGAGTGGGTATTATACTATGTGGCGATACTTATATCAGTTAGCTGGCCAGCATAGTTCTATGGTACCGCTTTTTCACGTTCACAAATCGAACAACGTGACCGGACCTCTAGAAATTCAAAAAGGTCAAAATCAAGTGATAACATCTCTGCCATTGACACCAAACTCAAAGTACTTATCGTAGCTTGACATTCTCTCTTTCACAAACTACAGCAGCCATGGCCACAAAGCCGCAGCTAGACTCGAGACAAGTGGATTCTTTCTCAGCGCACCTGAAAGCCTCAACACGCGTGTTGGCGCTTCTAGGCGCAGGGTTGTCAGCAGCTTCTGGTTTACCTACCTTCAGAGGCGCCGGGGGGCTATGGAGGACATACGATGCTATGTCGTTGGCCACTCCTCATGCTTTCCAGCGGGATCCGGGTCTAGTTTGGCAGTTCTACTCTTATCGAAGACACATGGCTCTGAATGCACGGCCGAACAAAGCCCATTTCGCGTTGGCTGAGTTGGCAAAGCGAAAAGAGCAGTTCATCACTTTGAGTCAGAACGTAGACGGTACCGTTTTCCAGCCAGAGACCCAGAGAGACAAGCTAATGCTGCATCGCAGGTCTTTCGAAGCGAGCGGGGCACCCAACCTCGCAGCTGCATTTATTACATGGCTCTCTCTTCGACGTCAAGTGTACATCGTTTGACTGCGACTATGTTGACCATGACAACGATACGGATCCCATAGTACCGGCTTTGAAGATTCCAATACAAGATTCTGATCTTGCAAATGCCGAGTCTCGAGTGGCACTCTCGAACACGTTGCACGCGCAGTGTAGCGGCGGCGAAGAAGTTGACATCGCAGATTCGAGAGTGCAAATTCCCAGCCTTGGCGTTCAAGATCTACCCCGGTGTCCGCAGTGTAAGGAGGGCCTTATGCGCCCGGGAGTTGTCTGGTTTGGAGAACCATTACCGCAAGACACTCTCGATACCGTTGAGGACTGGATCAATGCGGCGGAGACAGTAGACCTGATGTTAGTGATCGGTACAAGCAGCAAGGTATATCCAGCAGCGGGGTATGTGGAAAGAGCGAGGGCCAAAGGTGCAAGAGTGGCAGTGGTAAATACAGAAGCCGCAGACGCAGATCAAGTGGGAATCTCGGACAATGATTGGTTCTTCCAAGGAGATGCGAGCGAGATAGTACCAATGATTTTGGAAGAATTTATCGGAAGAGAGTGGGACAAAACTTTGCAATGATGAGTCTGCTAGGCTGCTACAACAGCAATGTATTTGTGGACTCGGAACTGAGCCACAGGTGCCATGAGGAACACAGACCTGTGCATGTGTCTCTGAAGAACACGTGTACATCGGCAGTCACGATACTGTCGATAGTGGCCATCATTAGCGTTATGACCGGCTGCCATTATCAGCCTGATGGATGCCGCGAGTGTATTTCAAAAGGTGGAGAAGGAGGATACTAGATTCACGAGAAGATAGTCCCGCGGCGAGAATATAGGTTACATTTGTCGCACAGCCGGCTACAGGAGGGAGCGTCCCTGTGACTCTACAGCGACTTCTATCTCAATTACCTTCAAAATTAGGAGTGCCTTCTATATAAAAAGCCTTTGAGGTCAGTCATGCAACCCTCACCCCAGTGCTTGGACAGCACATATCCGCAGGATGATGATTATGCATGCATCACAGGTTAAACCCTAGATGATCGCTTGGTTATTACATGGCGCATAGTGTTTCTGAATCATACAGCCTCCCAGCTTTTTCCCCTTCGCCTGTATGTTTGGCCAACCAACTGATGCTGCTACAGAGACACGAGCTCGTCCCATTGGTGCGTATGCTAGAGGACGGGTTCTGGTACAGAATATCACAATTATCTCGGAGCGTCCAGTGTCGAAATCGTCAACCTTCTTCTGGGTGAGTCAAGGTATATGAGTGGGGCAAGCTAAAGTTCATTAAGCTGTCCGGCAAGAGTTGTGTCGCTGTGAGTAAATCTTCCTGGCCATCTTGTGTGTTCGGATGTGCTAAGTGCCGTTTTCCAGCAACCGGAGACGATGGCATTGCCAGAAGAGGACACCATGAAGGACTAGAAGAGAATCGAGAGCTGCGATGCGTCTGGGATTCCGAGGATGACCGGCTGATATCCGTGATAGCCCTCTGCGAAGGTGATGCACCCTCCAGTTTGAGCCGGCAACGATAGCCCGCCCACGACGTGGGCCGCTCAACTCCTCGAAGATCAGTCATCGAGAGGACGGCACTGCGCTCAGTGAGGAGTTGTTTCGATTGCGTCCTCTGTTCGCTGTGGTGTTCGTCTGAGGGGTCTTCTACTAGCACACGTGTTCCGATTAGATGTTCTTGCGAGATTAGGCCTCCTGCATCGACAGCTTCAGAAAAATCCAAGCCCGTACTCAATTCTCCTGTTCTCGTCTCTAGAGCAGGGAGAGTACAGACCTTTCCGTCACCAAATTCGCGAAACGCTGGCATTGAAGAGGTGCCAAGCGACTCGTGCTCGTCCTCATAGTCTGCGACGCTGAAGGTTTCCAAGCGTGCAGGCGACACGAACAGTGACCCCCGGCTTCGATGTAAAGTGTGTGTGAGAGACACGACGCCATTTCTTCCAACAGTCCGATCGATCAATGATCGGCCCACTGGTGACGGTAAACCTTGGATTCGAGATGCTTCAGCAGATTGAGCACATTTTCTCTGCAGTGGCGATGTGGTGAAGCTCGGTCGTGTTGGGTCATGTGCCGTCAATGGAGTCCCTGAAGGAGATTGAGACGAAGGCACTTCCTGTGTTCGCGATTTCCGCGGTGTCTGCGGGAGTGGCACCTCATAATCCGGCTTTCGGAAGGCTAGCTTAGCATCCACGGTAGCCATGTTCTCCCTACCCGAATCAAGCTCTCCTGGGATCCCGGAGAAGGAGTGTTGAACGTGTTGGCCTCTTTGAGCTGATGTGGGGCAGCAGTCGGGTACCTCAGTGATGACAGCGCCCGCCGCCTGCAAGTCAGTATTCACTCCTTCCTCATACCGATCATCCATGATCGGCGCATCCGAGTCGAGTTCTCTGTACTGGGCAAAATCGAGTTGAGTGAGTGTTTGCTGTGCTTTGTGTGCCTTAGAGCTAGCCCTGCGTCTTCTCCGAGGGCGAGAGTTTTCCAAGCCACCGTTTTGTAGGATATCAGGTTCGGAGGGGACCACCGGCAGATCCAGATGCTTTGCGAAATTGATCTGAGTAAGAGTTTGCTGCCGAATCTGGTTTCTGATGCGAGATGAGGTGGGAGCCCTGCGATTGTCTCTAGAGCTCTTAGATGACTTTTGGTGAAGCCCGTTTTCGGATCTATTCGGAGCTGAACGAATCGTTCCCCGAGACGTAGTGTTGACCCCGGTCATGGCAATGAAGTATGTACTCGGCGATACTTGACGGCCTTAGAGATGCCCGACGGACGGATGCCTAGGTGTCGAAGGGTTTCAGAGGTAATTCGGAGGTTGGGGCGAATCAGCAACACGTCGTAAGCAATATGTGTTCACGTACGGAGTACTCCGTACATATGCAGATATGTCAGATCTACCGCATTAACTCACAACATTCAGAAATAACTAGCGACGCCATGGCGTTCTCGGCTAACATTGACAGGGGTGGTTTTCGACGTTCTCGCTGTGTTCTCAGTGAGATTCAGATTTGTCCCGCACGCACGTGATACGAACTTATCTGGGAAACACGTCTCGCCGCGGCCGTAGGCTCTGAAATGATATTGGCAGTATTACACCGCCACTTGCATAGGCTTAGAGCCTACCTACATAGGCTTAGTGGACGGGATGGCGGCGCCATGGCGTCGCTAGTTATTTCTGAATGTTGTGAGTTAATGCGGTAGTGCTAAGATAGCCTAAGAATAGGGGGCTT
>QQTW01000276.1_pt1 | contig 31437 bp, 38 predicted proteins | sample 1904831 | NCBI WGS metagenome assembly QQTW01 (sample SAMN09435610, study PRJNA476489) | Subsurface metagenome, whole genome shotgun sequencing project.
CAAACTAGTGCAGAAAGCAGGTGTTGTCACCTCGCGAAAAGGTCACCTAGCTGGCATTTTCCACTCTGCCAGCTCACCTCCACCCACAGGGTTTAACCCGACCCATGCGGCCAGCCTATCGCTGACCGTAACTTGAATCCATCGCTCTCTTCACTCTCTGCCCGAAAACTGGTGATGGATTGTAAAGACCGGTGAGAAGCATATCTATTGCAATAAACATGGAGTTTCTATCAACGACAATAAAACAACAGGATCCTTAGCAGCACTCATGGTCCGCCTCTAGCTCTTTGCACAACAAGAGCCCGCCGAGGGCAGGTTCAGCCAAAATCTGAATGGGCATTCTCAACAGCAGTGAGCGGGAAGCTTCGCTGCCCAGCACAATTGCCCTCCTAGAAGCCTAAGTTCTGTTCTGGACGGGAGGCGAGGAAGTTTCACTTCCGAGAACGCGTAGCCTCATTAGAATTTCGTTGCTCTCTTGTGATATCCTCAAGCTGCTCCTGGAAATCCTTTGTCACCCTCAATACTTGCTTGAGATGATCCTCGGTAAGTCGAGAGTCTCCATCACCCTCCTTCGCCAGACTGCGAGCTACTGAGAGCGCTGCAGACACCACATTGCGTATCTGTCGCCCGTTAAGTTTATACTCACTGCCCCACTCTTTAATGAACTCCTTGATGCGCTTAGTATCTCTGATACTATGAGGCTCTAGTTGATCGAGGAAGTTGTTGAAGATACTCTCTTTCTGTACCTTGGTTAAATCATCGTAGCGGATGGCAAGCTGAATGCGAGACTGGACAGCAATGTCTATGGCAGTGATGCGGTTCGTTGTCAGTATCATAATGCCATCATAGTATTCAAGAATGCGAAGTAGAACTGTGCTGCGTTAATCATCTTTCATGATGGATACTGTTGAGTCTCTGGGACATGCCTGATACAAGTGCGTTTCTGTTCGGATCTGACACCTGTGAACGGGCCTCCAAGAATACATCTGCTTCGTCACTGAAAACAATGTTAGCAAGGAGCTTCAAGGTATAGCATAGATAGGACTCTTACACTAGTAGAACAGCCTGCCACTTTCCTGCAAGGGCGAACATCTGCTCCAGATTTCTCTCGGCTTGGGCTGCATTGAGGCCAATTTCAGCCACACTGACAACAAAAAGAGGCTTTCCAGTGGCTTCTGCAATTGTCTCGGCTGTGAGCTAAGCATAGCAGATAAAGGTGAGCTGGAGGCAATCAATTTAAAGATGCCCAAGATACTGACTGTTTTTCCAACGCCAGGGGGACCTTCGTGTGTTAGTTCCACCGTATGACTGCGAACAGAAAACCTACCATGCAACAAGAGCACAAGCCCCTTCCCTTTGCCATCAATGACGTCCTTAACCCGACCGCGAGTGTTGTCTTGCTTTGTTTGATTGCCTTCGTGCTCATCGACCAGAGCCTGAATCATTGTTTTGTAGTTTTCATCGAGTTGAAGCTTCTCTTTGAACTTTGAGAAACTGCTGGGTGTTACGTCTTCGGTTTGATCCACGCCAAATTGTCCCCACATCTTCGCCTCAGTCGAGTAACCTAGCAACCGTGGTGGATAGAGCAGAAGCTCCTCCTCTCTAGCGTCCTTGTCCGGAGACTCCGCCTCATGACGTGCTTCATCTGACAGGTCGCTCGAGTTCAAGACGAGGGAAGGCTCAAGTTCTCCTATTATGAGATCCGTAGCTCCTACTCTGTCATCAGCAAGTAAGGTTTTTAGCGCTGTTAAAACAGAGTCTGCGGTCACCGTATTGTAGGAAAGCCTCAGGATCAACAATGAACCTCCCTTTTATCTACTCAGCGTGTTAGCTTCACCCCAGGCTGTTCACCGTTGTGGAGGCATGTACCGAGACTTTTTGTCGGCGAGATCGCTGAGCTGAACTTGGAGAGCTTCGCTCATTGTCGTTTGATCCATATTTATTCCCCTGTTTCAGAAGAGTTCAGTGAGCCGTCCCCATGGGGCAACTCAAGGTTATTCTCAACCAAAGACCCTTACCGATCCGTCGTCCCCTGCGCTGATAACGCTCGGTCTCTCAGAAAGGACTTCGCCCTTATAGTCATACATTTGCGTCGCACCAGGCTTGCTTCGCACAATCCTGCTATATCTGTCACCCCGTGCTTTCATAGTCTTAAAAAGTTCTTCCTTGGCTGCTTCGGAACGATCCCTATAGTACTCCACTGGGTAGCAAGAAAGTTGGTTAATCTCTTTGGTTCCCCGAAACTTCGTGATACCCAGCCAGTAGTAGGCCTTGATCATCTCTTTCCCATTCCAGTCCCAACACCAGGCGAGTACATAGAGCTTCCCGGGTGCAACACCTTCGTATGAGTCAGGTGCAGCAGCAACTTCGAAAATCTGGAGTGCGTTTAGGAATAGTTTCGTAACAACTTTTGACTTTGGTGTAAACAAAGTCCACAGGGTCTCGTAAGTAGTCATATTCGCCTCAAGATTGGAATCTCGTGTTTTAAAATACTTCCCAAGCTCTGGTGCGGTCTTCACAGACTCTAAAAGCTTTTCGAGATCTTGGCGCGCCTGCTTCTTGGTGGGTTCATCATCCGGATTGGGCTTCGCCACTTCTTCGAGCTTTTTCCAGTTATGAACCTGAGCAGGTGGTCGAAGTTAGCGCCACAGAAATCATAATAATAGCCAAGTTGTGAAGAGTACGTCAAGACCAGTCAATAAGGTTATATGATACTTTGGTGCAGGCCTCTCAAAGGGGTGGCGCTTACCAGAGGAGCAAATGGTGCAGTCATGTTGATCGTTTCTCCGTCAAAATTCTGACCTGGGTAATCGGTTCCTATCTCCTTTTTAAGCATCTCGCGGAGCCCTTCTGCTTCGATGTCGACTTCAGTATACGCATCCTCAGTTCCAGTATACCCATCCCCAGATCCAGCCCCTTGTGGTAAGACCCTACGGAAGGTAAACGCGAGATTTCCCATATCGCCCTTCTTTTGCCCGCTTTCATCAATGTCGACGTCCTTGTGAACTCCAAGTTTTTTATCGTACTGTCGGACGACATTTCGATATCTCGACGGCGGCTTCTTTTCTTCTTTCTTGTCGGCTTGTCCTCCTTCTCCTCGCGCATTATCCTTCGCAGTCTAAGTTATCGGATTAGGTTAGCTTGTTGCACAAATCCGAATCTTAGAGTGCTGTCGGAAAGTACCTCGCCGTTCGATTTGGGGCTCTCCTCTTCGTTAGCCTTGGAAGACTGCTCGCCATTCTCTTTGCTGGAATTATCCTGGCTTGTCCCGCCATTCTTAAGTTCTAGCACCTTCCCTCCGGTTAATGTCGAAGGATTGGAGTGCTTCGAGGAAGCTTCAGTGAGAGCTTCCAACTGAGCAATACGCTTCTCAAGCAGCTCCGTGTATCTTTGCTGCAGGAATGCATCTCCATTGGTAGGAAACTTTAGATTTCCAGCGTCAGTATGGAGAAACAAGGTGCAAGGGCGCAGGTGTACCGTTGCCGCTGCGTTTTGGCTTCCGCTTGAGCCTTCGCTTCCCATGGCTCCCATTGACTACAATTGAGAAAGCTTAGCAGTCGACTGTGGGAATCCTGACGTCAAAGGTTCGATGAAACACAAGTCTGGATCATAGAGTGCCCACAGGTGCTGGACAGCTTGTGATCTCTTATAGTCCTCCCTGCAGACCCTCATCTCCCCTTCCCGAGTCGGCACTACTTTCGGCGTGGTATCCACGTCAACTGGGCTTACCCAGCAGCCTTGTGCACCCACATCTCTTCTCAGCGGCAGCGGCACATCGGTCCACAAATACACAAAGAGCGAAATCATCATTTCCCAGTGCTGACAGTGTACCGATTATTGGGGGCCGAAGAAGCAAGGACTTCCGAAAATTCTTGAAATGGACCCATCAGCAGCCTTGTGCAACCACATTCTTTTCGAAGACAGCAGTGTTCTACCTAGTCATTGTTGATAACATCGGAGGCAAAAGTACGGTATCCATCCCGGTGCTGACCGTGTACCGATCATTGGGGGCCGAATGAGCAAGGACTTCCGCAAACTCTTCAAATGAACTCACCGGCAGCCTTGTACAACCACGTTCTTTTTACTACCTAGTCATTGGTTTGTAACATCAAAGGCAAATTTATCCTTTCCCGTGCTGACAGCATAGGAATCATTTCGGGCCAAGGGGCAAGAACTTGAAATGTCCGAGCGGATGCAGGGTGCCAAGTATTGTACATCTACCACAGGGATATTGACGGCAACACATTGTCGAGCGAAGTATCATGTTCCAGAAAGCCACAACAGTTTCAATTACTCGCCACGAGGATACAAATGGCTTATTCATATGATGCAGGTCATATTTCTTAATGCAATTTTAGCATAAGATGACGGCGCACCACCACCGCTGTTGCGAAGGGCGTTGGAGTCTGACCGAAATGCTGGTCGCTACTGTAGAGCGCAGTTTTCTCAATCCCTAAGACTTCATTATCATATTCTCTACAATAAATTTATGCTACCAAAAGCTGCTGCTAACATGACGTTCGACTGGTACCAGAAAGAGGGGATTGACCACGACAACGAGTAAGTGTCACTTCCAGTGATGACCGCTACCTAGCGAGGCCCGAATTCAAGACTCGTGTAACGGCACATCGTACACGCAAACTTTAACATGAAATGCCAGCCTAAGAATGTTGACTGTAGAACATCATGCGGCTTGAAGCACTGGTGGCACTAGATCATACTTTGGAAATCACATAATAGCTAACTGGTATTGCAGTCAGTCGTTACGGCCTGCGAAAGATACCCTCCAAGGACATGGTGTCTTCAAAGACAGACTTCAGAGTTTCTTCAAAAACAAGCACGACGCTGCTCTCATGCCCGCGACCAAAGAGGAGTTGGAAAAACAGATCGAAGAGGCCTTAGAATCTTTAGAAACCCAGGCCTCAACTGCAATAAGTAACGCAGTTGACGACCATTCGAAATATGAAGAGAGTCGATTGACTGGCAAAAGGAAGGTTGGGCGGGTGACCCAAAGATTTGTGAAAAGCTTTTCCGACTTTGTGAAGGTTTACTCACCAGTTGTTGATCTGCTTAAAGGAGCAGCAGGACCTTATGGTGTTGTGGGATACGAGACTTTATCAATATTGTTCACCGTATGAAATTCAGCCGACCTTGAAACATGCAGAAGTGCTAACAGTGTTAGGTTGTTGTTAATAAGAGCGACAATGATGAAAAGATGACAGACCTACTGATGGAAATACAAAAGTCGTTTCCCCGGCTGAGCGACTGGCTCAGCATATATCCAACACCAACAACCAAGACATTGGTTGCGGAGATCTATAGGGAGATTACCAAGTTTGCGAGAGATACATCGGTATACTTCATCCGGTTTTCCAGTAAGAAATCCATTTCTATCAGTACTTCAAAATGTCAAGCATAGGCCGTGACACAACTCTTCTCTGAGTAAGAATCACTGCCTGCTATGTTTATGGAGAGTTGTTCAGCTTTTACTTGAATATGCAGAGTGCTCCTAGGGATCAGTTGGCGATCTAGGTACTCACTCAGGGGTAGTCATCGGAGATCTCAATAGCTGACAGACGACCGCTACAGCTAGACTTGGAAGAGCAATCGCCAAACCTCCGTCTTTAGGTGTTGACAGGACTGTGGCGAACATCAATGGAAAACTCGCGGAGCTGAATTCACAGGCCATGATACAGCTTCACAAACGATGTCAAGAGATGCAGGCTACAGGGGAAGATTCCAACGGTATGATCAGGGCATTACGAGGAGACATCAAGGAAATCACATGCCAGCTAGAGGAAACTAGTAAAGCGAACAGTGCCCTTGTAATGTCGTATCACAACCTCGAGGCGGAATATCGCAGGTTCCAGGACGATGTGAAGCGTACGTATTTTCAAGCACTTGAAGTTCGAGATGAACACCAGCTAATGAGGGTTTCCATACGACAGGCAATAACCAGTACGAAGACGGCCAAAGGTTAGAAAGCTTTAGGGAGATCCTGAAGGTATGAATCCTCTTTGTGATTAGTTGCGAGTTGCTTTCTCTCAATCTTAATATTGTTCTGTCTAATCTGGTGTTTGGCTAGATTCAATACCCGTGCGATGAGACAGAGCTCGACAGATGCAAGGAACAACTCTCAAGAGCCTTTCCAAAGCTTTCTATTTACCAGCGGCATCCGCGTCAACAATACCTTCAGATGAGTCGAGCATTACTGACCACATCCGAGAATTATGATAGATGGCGGATCACGGGGGGATCAAGCCTTTTGGTTCTCAGTGGTCGGACGCTTCCAGAGGGACGTAGCTCTCGTGGCTACACTCATTCTTGGCTCTCTCCGGCACTCACATACATTGCTGAAGATCATCAAGAAGACATGATGGCCTACTTCTGTTGTCATCCAGGCGCCCGAGCTGAGGAGCATGCCGGGAAAATCATCTTCTGCACGCTTCTATATCAGATCTTAAAGGTCAAGCCTGACATCCTTCGGAAAAAAGATCAGCAGTTTCGAAACCTAGTTCAAAGCGACTTATGGCAACGGCCAGAAAGTGACAAGCCGGCTGTCCAAATGATGTTCTCAATGCTACGTGAGGTCCTCCACGAGTTGAAGGCTCTTGGGATGGTCTATTTGATTTTGGATAGAATCGATCTGTGCAGCTGGAAGCTTCGCTATGTGATGAGTGAGCTGAACAGTTTAGTAACAGATGATCGTTGTGCAGTTAAGATCGTGGTTGTTGTGGATGAGGTGTCTGCATCTTTGGACGTTGGCGATGTTCTAGAATTAGAGGAGGAGGGACAGGACTCAAAATTGGTATATGCTGCCTGGAACCAGCGGCCACTTACTCTGCAAGAGATTCAGAAACAGTCTCGATCCTATTTGACGTCATTGTAGTCATAGAAGTCGGTCAAGTCAGCTAGGTCAATGTAATGAGGCTCTAGAATGTCTAAACGAATTTCTCCACAGTGGTCCACCAGTCTCGACCAACCCTTGATGGCGAAGATAGGGAAGAGAAGGGCGCTTTGCCCAATCCGAGATCGGATGAAAGCAACCCGTCACATCAATATTGAATCTTTGTCAGCTTGGACCATGGAGTCCATTGCCTGTCAGTTTAACAGCAGAAGGCTAACCTTGATGGTCTGCTTCTTGTACCAAGAACTTCTACCGGAAGATGCAACAAAATCTGCAGAGACTTGAATCACATCAGAAACCACGCTTTCCTTCCTCCGACATTGCCACAGAAGGAAGATAATGATTATGAAGGGTACTGCCCTGAATATAGAGTTGTCGGGGGCCATTGAGATTGCTTCAAGCTCACGTTCTGGCGCAGAAGCGTTCTATATGGATACCCTGCGTCGAGGTGGTTGGCAACATGCTCATGGTACAAAAGGTGGAGACAACGCTAAGGAATATAGTCAATGGTGCTAATATTACGAAAGAGCGAGTCTTGAGCGGGGCGTACTTTTTGTCTTCTTTTACTAACTAGAATGTAGGTCCGATCACAAGAGGGGAAATAGTGGAGTCGATAGCTACGCAAGTTGCGCCGAGGAGTGAGTGGGATTAGATCTCACAAAGAACAGTTTGGATGAACAAGAGAATAAGAGTATGAGGACAGAGAAGAGATTTCTGAGAGGGCAATGTAGATAGTATAGTCATCTCAATTCCACCGTCGCCAATTTTCAGTAGCCAAGTGAAGGGTCGCCTCGGTGAAGCCCAAGCCGTGATATAACCACTGCTACACACGAACGCTCTGGGCGTGAAATAGCGTCGCACGACAACCACCCTAGTCTCTATCTGGGATGGAGATTTCCGTCTCTTGGCAATCATCTTACCGTCAAACCACCAGCAATCGTACACCAGCTCAATCTTTCATAGTCAATCAGCTATTGTGTTGACTCACAGTTAGTTGAACCTCACTCGTTTTGCAATTTGATCTGTATACAGCACTGGATGCTACTGCTCGTGTGAACCGTCTGCAAGCCGTCTCAAGGGGTCTCTGTCAGCCTTACGAAAGATCCACGACCATCGATTACGTCCGCTTCCACACATCTTACAACTTTGACCAATGATCTGGCTACACAATAACCGCAATGCCTTTAAGAGGTCTGAGACCGAATCAGTCAGGCGATGCGGCTCATCGCCGACATAGTCACATCGAAGATGCTAGACTCGGTGCGCAGTCTCCAAGCCATGGAGCTTCGGACGAAGCTCTTCCGCTAGGCTCACCACAACCTGAGCTTTTCGCAACGGAACCCAGACATTCTTTGGCAATTGGGAGGTCATCAAACCCAGACATTTTACGTGTACAGGAACAATCTCCCAGACATCGACGATTTAGTTTATTGAGATTTCGGAATGCGTCCGATCCCCAGCTATTGACGACAGCGAAGGGGCATAGCAATTCATCTGGCCATAGAATGCCTGAACTTCCCCCTAGTAAGTAGTCAAGTCACAACTATCTTGTGCCCTGTCGCTCGGGCTAATGGTCGTCACACTGAGCAGCTCCCGCCATAATCACCACCGCACCCACAATGGACGATCTGGAACGGCCACACAAGAAAAAGCAGATGCTTTCCCTTCCCCGCCGTCCAAGAACCCCCTTTGGGATCAGAAGTTTAGGCTCACTGTCACCCACAAAGCCCATATCTGAACGCAAGTCAGAGAGTGGGCTGTCTAGGTCTTTGACTCCGGAAACAAGCTCTGGACCCCCTCGTGTTACATTCGAAGGGGACAGAAGACCGTCTCAGGGTGCTCCTCCCGCCTACGGTGATCACATGAATTCCTCCCTTGCTCTGCCTATATCGAGACATTCCGAATCATCCAGATCCGACGGGAGTTCTGGAGATCAAGTAGCCTATGCATCGACAACAACAACTCACACTATCTCTACAACCACCACATTCTTCCGCTTACCGCATAGAAAGAAGAACAAAGGATCCCTTTTCCCGCTGCCAGTGAAGATCTTACCACAGGATCCTTCGCTTATATCAGCTACAACTCCTCGTGCGTCAACCAGTGCAAGAACATCGACCTCTCCAGACCGACCTCCCACCGCTGGCAGTCCTCTCGATTCTCCTAGACACGGACCCCTCTATGGAGGCCAGACGAAGTACGGACTTCCGTCGCCCCTACCGTCTCCTTCGCACTCTGCGCTTGCGGTCGCGTCTTTGAAGTACGCCGGCCCGGGTAGCCCGATCCTTCGAACAGATTCTACAACGTCAGCGCCGTCAACTGAATCCTCACCTGCACTAGCGCCACCAATCTCTTTAAGTCGGCGAGGGAGATCCTCGACCATGGGCTCGCTGACAAAGGTCCTCGACGAAGGTGCACTTCCCACTCCTCCTCTGCAACCTTCAGGCCAACAATCTGGACGAACGTCTACATCGACGACCGGTCGCAGTAGCCTTGGAGGCCTCTTCAATCTCAATCGCTTACGTCAGAATTCTGAGCCTGTGTTCACAAGATACGGATCATCCGGACTTGGGATGCCAGGAACACCGCGCTCGAGTGCCTCAAAGGATCATCCACTTAACTACGAACGCGAACCTTTTGTTATTCCAGAGAGAGAAGAGGGCGATACACCAGCAAAATATCTAGTCCGTCTGGAAGATGCTGTCAGCAGGGGAGTCGTCGCAAGCACCGTGTCGAGAGCTGGTGACGATTTCTCTCTTGCTGTTCTTCGAAGCTACATGCGAAAATTTCCTTTTTTTGGTGATCCCATCGATATGGCCATTCGAAAACTGCTGATGGAGGTCGAGCTGCCCAAGGAGACGCAGCAAATTGATCGGGTGCTTCAAGGCTTCGCGAACCGCTACCATGAATGCAACCCTGGTATATTCATGTCGTCAGAACAAGCTTACTACATCGCCTTCTCCATCTTGATTCTTCACACCGACGTCTTCAACAAGAACAACAAGCATAAGATGCAAAAGGCGGATTATGTAAGAAACACGAAGGATGAAGGCATCGCTGACGAGATATTGGAGTGCTTCTATGACAATATTTCATACACGCCATTCATACACGTTGAAGAGGACATCGATATCAACGGCGAGCGTATCGTTGCTCTCAAGTCTCGGAAGACCTTGTTCAAAGGTGCCAGCGTCGATCCTCTCAAACGGTCTTCTAAAGAGCAGGTTGACCCATACAACCTAATTCTGGATAACAGGCTCGAACTTCTACGACCCAACCTGAAGGATGTCATGACCCTAGAAGATCCTTACAGATATCTCGGAACTGCCAAATCCCTCGATCTTGCGTACCTCCACAAGTCGTTTTTCACGTCTGGGGTCTTGCAGATCGTCTCCTCCAGATCCAGACCTGAAGCTTTCATGTCTCAAGCAACCATCACGAACCCCGCAGATGCTCATCCTGGGTTAGTTGATATCAAGATCACCAAAGTAGGAATCCTGTGGCGTAAGGACGCGAAGAAAAAGAAGGCGCGGTCTCCTTGGCAGGAATGGGGGGCTATCCTGACGGGGTCTCAACTGTACTTTTTCCGGAATACTGCCTGGATCAAGAATCTGGTCCACCAATATGACTGCCACCATAAGCAGGGCCACGCCGGCACCCCAGTAATTTTCAAGCCTCCACTTGAGCAGTTCAAGCCAGATGCGTTGATGTCGACGGAGAGTGCTGTAGGGCTCTTGGATTCGAGCTACAAGAAACATAAGCACGCTTTTATCTTTTCGCGACACGGAGGTTTTGAGGAAACATTCCTGGCTGATAACGAGAGTGACATGAACGACTGGCTTGCGAAACTGAACTATGCCGCCGCTTTCCGCACTGCTGGTGTTCGTGTGAGAGGCTTGGTTGGAGGCAACTACGAAGGGCAGAGAAGCAGAGGAATGAGAAGGTTAGGGACCAGCACCTCCACACGGTCGATACAGACCTCGACGGGTGAGGTCTCCATTCAAAGTGGCCAGATCGATCGTCAGCTCGCGCAACAGATATCAACCGCAAGGAGACAGATTATGGCTAGCAGAATCGAGGAAGCGGAAGAGAAGTTGTCTGTCGTGCGGAAGCAGCTCGAAGGCCAGCTACGAAATGCGAGACACGTGCAGATACTGTCCCCCATCCAAGCTAAAACACGAGAACAAGTAATACTTGCGGCGGGCCGCATGAACGCCAATCTGAAGTGGGTGAGGATGGAAATCTGGCGCCTGAAATGTCACAAGGACATCTTAATGTTGGACCTTGATGCAGAGGCAAAGTCTGTTACCGAGCGTGAAGCCCGCAACCAAAGGCTTGCGGGTACAGGTTTACCGGGAACTGTAGCTGAGACCAGCAACAACAACAGCAACGGGGAGAAACCCTTCAATGTGGGCAGCATATTCCAGACGCCGCCACACGTCTCCCGAAAATCAAGCTATCATAAAGCGCAGAGTTCTTGGGAGCTACCCCCACTTCCATTCGAGAAGGCCATAACCCGCCGGGGTTCCGGATCCAGCATACCCGACAGTGAAGGTCGGCACACTTTGACTCATCAATCTTCTGTACTTAGTGTCCCGATAAGTGGTGAACAGTCGAGCTTTATAGATACTGCTTCACGGTTGGCGACACCTACACCAAGCATAGACGAGGATGAAAAGGAGATACTCAAAGAAGCAGGTTTGGTAGGCCCTGATGGGACAGTGTCTGACATGAAACGTCCTAGTACGGCCAGTGATTCAGAAAGGGAGCGGGCGAAAACCAAGTCACCTGAATCTGACTTTGCTGAAGGTCGAACGAAAGTCCGCCGTAGCTTACATCGTACACTGCGTGAAGCACACGCCCCAACACATCATCGCAGCAAGAAAGGCAAAGATTCGGCTTCGAGCGCCGGTATAATGGAAGATGGCGCATCCATCACAGAAAGTGAAGGTCTCCCGAGAGGGACAGGAAGCTTCACCGTTCACGGCAAAAAGGCATCTGTCATCACCTTTGGATCGGAATGGCAGAGCATGTCGCCTGAAGAACGTTTAAAGTTGCGCAAACAAGCTCACAGCAGCGAGGCCAAAGCCTCCGCCCCTGCTGCCGCCGAAGACGACAGAGGGTCAATGACCTCGACTTCCGTGCTCGAAATCCGACCTCTATCGGTTAGAACCGGCAGTACCGCGACGGCGAAAAGCTCTGGGTATGAAAGAGGTATGGAAGGTGGTGCAGTTGCCAACAGCACTGTGTCAATCTTTGCCGAGGAGGTCACGTCAGCGCCAGACGAGGCTGAAAACGAAGGAGACGACGGGCAGAGACGGCAACTAGACGAATCGAGCATATCAACATCTACGGACGAATTTCATGAGTCTTTGGATTATCAAGATGTGACGATCATGCATACCATCCCGTCCCAGGTGGTATCTGCATAAACCTATTCGCACGAGTTTTATCTCAGCGTTTCTCTACATTTCTCAACAGCTTTAGCGTGGCTATCTCAGGAGTCTTGGGATTTCTACTCATATCAGGTGGAATTCGGGGGCGGCTGTGGAGTTGGGAACCTTTAGGTAATGTTTGGTTCATGGAGTCGCAGATACATTGGTTGTAAGCAATAGGACTCTGGTCTTAGCACAGCAGTCTTCTTCTACAGTGCTGGACAGAGGGAGCTACGGTGTGCTGGAATTACCTCAGGCCTACCTTGGCGGGTAGGGTAAGCGTTGAGCTCCGCGAATGAACTTTACTTGGCTTGATTATTAGGTAGGATCTGGGATTCTAGTCTGAATCCAGCATGTCTCTCATGACCACGTGTCACCTTCATAATGTCGACCGACTGACCACAATGGCCCCTACAATCACGAAAACGTCCAAACCACTCATGTATGTCATGACTTAGATATGTTTGCAGCCCGTGCTCAATGTCAAGAGACACGGTCACGACGTCCTGTTTCATCTATACATCCACCTCCCTCACCCTCGCCGCCGACAACCACCCATTCTTACCCGCAGCGGTATTCTGCGAAATGTCATACAATTCGTCGAGGAACGCAGGTACAAAGGTCCCAGGGCCCCTGACATCGTCCCGCAGCGCCGCGTGCTGTGCTGCTATCTCGTACATCAGCACGCCCGCCAGCGCCGCCAGAAGCTTGTCCTCGCGATGGACAGCCAGGAAAGCGGCGATCGTCGTGCCGAGCGTACATCCACTGCCGGTGATTTTCCCCAGATATCTATTCGTCCCACCCCTCAGTATACGTCACGAGCCAGGAGTTCAGCCAAGGCTTTCTAACATACCCATGCCCGTTACCAATCGCAAACGTCCTCTCACCATCACTCAAATAATCCACCACCCCCGTCATAAGCACCACATTCCTCTCCCTCGCCGCCAGCCACTTGACCGACCTCGCCCTATCCACCTCCTCTGCACTACTAACCCCGCTATCCACCCCCCGCTGCTGCACCCCGCTCTCGCCGGCAACGGTCATGATCTCGCCTTCGTTTCCCTTAATCACGTCAAAATACCCGCCTGCCATGAGCGTTTTGACCGCGTCCCGGCGCAGCTGCGTCGCTCCAGCGCCGACGGGATCGAGTAATACGGGTCCGCCGCGTGCGTTGTAGGCTTTGAGGGCAAGCAGGTAGTTTTGGAGACCGTCGGGCGTCACCGTACCCATGTTTATAACTAGGGCGCCGTCCAGGGCGGAGAGGTCGGTTGCTTCGGCGCCGTAGTTGGCCATTATGGGGCTTGCGCCGCTTGAGGCGGGGGTGTTAGTACAGTATAAAACTGGATGCATTGGAAGGATGGGATGGTACTTACATGGCTAGAGCGACGTTGGCGGCGAAGTTTTGGACGACCAGGTTCGTCATGTTATGGCAGAGTGGGGTTATTTGGCCTAATTTCTTGACGATTGCGGGGACGCCGTCGAGGAGTGTTTGGACGTCTTTGGTTTTCCTGGCCGTGCTGCTGAGGTTGGCGAAAGGTGGTGGGCTGCGGAGTAAACTTCGGAGTTCCGAAGCTGCGATTTTAGGGTTTGGAGCAGCAATGATGGCGCTGACGACGGCTACACCGTCTAGGGCCTTGAAGGTGGCTTTGGACTGGTACATCACCCGCTGGACGTTGCTGGCATTGATGCCTCCGATGGCGACAGTTGCTACTTTCTCATCCATCGCTGATAGAGCGTTCAGGATTCCCTTCGTACCGGCGGTGCCGATGATCGATTTGGTGTTTTCTTTGCTAGCTGAGGTGTTTAGTGTTTGATCCGTTAAAGTTGTGGTGATTAAGTGATGGAGAAGCGCTCACGTCGGTGTCGCAAACATCGTACCGATTCCGAGGTAGTTGGCACCGCCTTTAGCTGCGGCTCGAGCTTCTTGAACGGTGGAAACAGTCACTCCGATGATGGCTTGAGGTCCCAGCAGCTTTCGCGCACTTGCAAGATCTGGACATGTGATCAGCAAGCTTGGATCTGATGTGTAGCAAGATGTCTTGAACCAACCCATATCATCCTGGCCAATATGTACACCTTCAGCACCAATTGCTAGAGCGACGTCAACGCGGTCGTTGATCAGAAGTGGCACATTGTGCTTTTCTGTCACATCATGCAAGGCTTGCCCTGTTCGGATGAGGTCTGCTGTCTCGCTTATCTTGTCTCGATATTGCACAATCGTAACCCCTATGCTCCAATTAGTACGAGGTAGAAGAAATGGGTTGAGCAAGGGAATGGGATACCTCCTTCAACAGCTGCTCGAACAACCGAAACAAGATCGTTGTTGCCAAGGATTGCTCCCGTGGAGTCTGTGACTAGGTAGAGAGTATAGTCAATCGCCATAGTTCGTCTGTCTGTGTTCGTTTCCTCCCACGTGCCGCGAAGACTGCCGTGTGAAGTGAGTTCTCAAGGATGCCCCTGAAAGTTCTGAAGGTGGGTTCTGAGTTGAATTGCCAAAATGTGTCTAATTCTCGCACGTCTGTCGTGTGACTAGGTCTAGCAATGCTCGTGAGAATCAAATTCACCGTCAGTCGTCAAGCGTCATAGGAGAAAGTCAGACGACAGCAGCAGACGGAAAAAGACAGAACTCTTAGAAACAAAATAATCAAGACAACCGTTTTGTAGACTGTAATATCCCCACGAAAACCTCAACACCAGGAATTACTAAAGCCACGCAGGGTTAGGGCTAATTCCTCAGCTGTATAGATAACCACAGCTAAGAGTGCTTGGAAAGCTGTCACAGAAATTCCTAGGGAGGACAGATTTCAGAATTATTCTCGGATATTCGATGCGGTTTTACTGAAGAATCCCAGTGTCATATCGGACAAGAGGAATAATGGGTAAAGGTTCGTTATAACGCCAACATGGTTCGTCCTTACGTAATCAAAGGTCCAACGGCTCCAGACTTGGTTGACACCGAAGAAGCTTTTTCCCGCAATACTTTTCTTCTTTATTACCCGTTCATCTTACCTTTCTCAAACTCTTGCAACATCAGCAACAGCATACAGGATCCTTCTGGTTGAACAGAGTGCAGCATCTAGATCGGTCTTCGAACTGTCTATCCATCTTCCACGCGTGGATACTCTTTCGTCCCTACACAAAGCCAAACACGGTTCTATCGACAGACTGCTGTTTATGTATTCGCCCCACGTCAACGCCTTCGAACTCCACCCGCCGCTCACGCTGCAAACATTCCGCCCGTCGCGGAAACCTTGTAGTAATCACTCAAGGTCCAAAGGCTAAACCCAGCACCTCTCAGCATATTCCCTTTGCATCTGGTCTTGTGGCATCGGCTGAAAGTCCCCGCATGTCTTTTTCCGCGTTGGAAGGAAGCCTTCAGGTCCCTCTCAACCATTTCTCTGTCCAGCCCTTGCGTTAAAATAGCTGCTGTCTACTTGCATCATCATGGCTAACGTTAACATTCGCCGGGTACGGACTTCCGCATGACTGTCATCTGATCAGGAGCGGCTGCTGATGTTATGCAGGATGTTGCTGATCCCTTCTACCGTTACAAGATGGAGCGTCTCCAGTCTAAGATTGAAGGTAAAGGAAACGGTATCAAGACAGTCATAGCCAATCTCAGCAGCGTCTCTCACTCGTTGAGTCGCCCTCCGTCCTGTCAGTTTCAAAACCTTTTCCCAAAAACCCATGTAGACATGGAGCTAACAGTACCCTTGTGTAGATGTCATCAAGTATTTTGGCTTCGAACTAGGTGCCCAAACCAACACGAATCCCGCCGACGACCGCTGGATCATCAACGGTGCACACGAGGCGTCGAAACTACAAGACTACTTGGACGGCTTCATCAGCAAATTCGTTCTTTGCAAGAAGTGCAAGAATCCCGAAACCGACGTTGTAATCAAAGACGGACACATACTCCTTGATTGCAAGGCTTGTGGCCAGCGCTCCGACGTGGATCTCCGTCTCAAGCTCAGCAGCTTTATCCTGAAGAATCAGCCCAAGAAGGGGAAGAAGGATAAAGCTAGCAAAAAGGCTCGTCGGGCCGAAAAGAAGGAGAACGGCGATGCTGAAGAAAACGGTAACGGCCATGTTGCTAGTCCGGGAGAGAGCAACTCAGACAACGCTGATGCGGAGAACGGCGATGTCGAACTTGAGGCTGGAAGTGATGACGAGCTTACACGCCGCATCAATGCAGAAGCCAAGGAGATTGAGCAGCCCACCGAGTTGAACGATGACGAGTGGGCTGTGGATGTTTCTGAGGCCGCTGTGAAAGCACGTGCCAAAGATCTACCTGACGACCTCAAGCGCGCTCTAGTCTTCGAGGATGGCGATGAGGACGGAGAAGGTGAGGCCAACGGCAACAGCGCCTATGATCAACTTGGGAGCTGGATTGTCACATCGGCCGAGGGGAAAGCTGGCGGAGTTGCCGAACTTGACGATGTGGATATTTACGTCAAGGCGAAGGAGCTTGGCATCGAAACCAAACACAAGACTCTGACGGTCTTGGCTCAGACCATCTTCGACGACGACTTTGTCAAGCAGATTCCGAAGCGTGCTGGGATGCTCAAGAAGGTCAGTGTCTACTAGCCTAGAGGTCCCGAAGTCTCACTGACATCTATAGATGATTACCTCCGATCGTCACGAAAAAGCACTCCTTGGCGGTACCGAACGCTTCGTCGGCAAAGAACATCCCAGTCTCATCCCTCAGGTCCCAGCCATCTTGTTAGCCTATTACCAGGCAGATCTCATCTCCGAAGAAGTCATCAAGAACTGGGGATCCAAAGCTAGCAAGAAATACGTCGACCTGTCCACCAGCAAGAAGGTCCGCAAATCCGCCGAGAAATTCCTGGAATGGCTCGAGAATGCCGAGAGCGATGATGACGATGATGACGACGGTGATGAGTAGTCATCGGATTTTTCATTGCTTCAGGATTATATGGCTACTGGAGGATCCTGGGTTCGGAAAAGGTACTAGACTGTAGTTTCAGAGTGCTTGTGCCTTCTAGACTGGATTGTCCTACGAGTGTTTCTCTTTGCATCTTACTTTCCTTTTCGTGTACCTACTCCACATCCGAGCTGAATCGCCCCTCTCTGTAGTAATCCGCCTGCCCCACTCATTAGGACGTTATCGATAGCATGCCTGTGATAACAAAGACACTCCATTCAAAACTCGATACTCTTGAATTCAAACCCCTCCACCACCGGTACTTCTCCAGCCCCTGCCCCCGCACCCATACCCCTCCTCTCCATCTCCAACCACACCGCATCCGAATTGACCACCTCAAGCGCCTCCCTAACATCCCTCCTCGTCTCCAAACACTCCCCCACCATCTCCAGCAAATCGTCAAACATCTCATCACTAATCCTCACATACCTCACCACAGCAACCAACATCCGCACCCACGCATCCCAGAGCCGATAATTGACACTGTACACCCCTCGCCCTCCATCCCCTCCCCTCTTAACCAACGTCCGCGCATTCGCCCTCCCCTTACTCCCGCCACCACTACGATCTCCCTTGCCCAACCGCGCACCCAACCGCCCAAACATCTCCCTCCACCCACCCCACTCGCCCTCCACCCTGGTCGCGACAAAATCCCCCGCACACTCGCACAGCGTAGTTACTGCCTCTGTCGCAGCGACGACGACGTACGGTTCCGAATCGTGCAGGCGACGGGTGACAAGCGGCCAGAGGGTCGCGACGAGGGGGAGGAAGTCGTTTTCCGAAGAGGAGAGCGGTTTGCTGGCGGTGCTGATTAGGTGGAGGAGGGAGGAGCGTAGGGTGGGGGAGGCGTGGGGCAGGTAGTGTTTTGTTAGGGTTGTTATGGAGTGAAGGGTTTTGAGGGTGGGGTGTAGGGAGGGTGTTGTTATGTCGGTGGAGGGTGGTTGGTTAGGATTGTCGAGGTCGATGTCGGTTTCGGCGTAGTTTTGGGGGTTTTCTCGTGCTTGTTTGAGTTGTTTGGCGAGGTCGGAGATTGTGCGCGGTTGCCATGGTTTCTTACGACGGTCGATCTCTTTCCCAGACGTGAGGGCGAGGACGGGGGACTTGGCGCCCTCGTCGACGATAGCGCCTAGGACGGCGAATAGCAATTCTACTAGTCGAGGGTATCCGTGGAAACTTTCCAGCGCCGCGAACACCGAGCCCACCAGGTCGTCCAGATACGGAATCAACGATGCGCCGCACAGTCGAATCATCATCGAGAGGACCTGCGGCGCTTGAGGTGAGATGTCGAAGGTGTTGAGCTTCAGGGCCACGGCGTTGACGAGGTAGTCTACGTTGTCGATGATGAGCGCGCTCGTGCTTGCGTAGTCGCAGGATGCGGCGACCATGTTGAGACAGGTTATGGCGTGGTCGCGCAGGGCGGGTTGTGCGGCACCCATGAGGTGGACGATGGGGTAGAGGGCGTCAACGAGTTCGGGTCGGAAATCTGGGCCTAGTTGGCTGCATTGTAGGGCGACGGCTTCGAGGGCTAGGGCTTGGAGGCGCCAGTCTGGTTCGTCTTCGTCGGTGTTGGTTGAGAGGATTTGGAGGGAGAGGGAGTAGAGTTCTTCGAGGAAGTTGGCGCGGGTGAGGGAGGTGGAAGGGTCCAGTTCAAGGAAGAAGTCCATGTCAGTTTGCGTTGATGAGCTGTTTCGGAGGAAGTTCAGACATAGCCAGAAGTTGGCTAGGAGTGCGTTTCCGGTTGAGGATCGCGCTTCGTCGAGCATGACCCTAGCTGTTGCGTCGGATGTCCGCAAACCACTCAGTTGCCTCACCAGAGACGATAATGTAAGTAATGTTTCTTGTTCGGCCCTTTGGCTTAGTAGGATGGGGCTGAAAGTCTTCGAGGGCTCTTGACCATTTGCTGGGAGGAGCTGTAGGCATGATTCAGGTTGGCTTTGTAGCCCCTTCGACGATGTTTGCGCTGGTAATAGTGAGAGAATACTGTCTCGAAGACTGATTGCAACATCGTGGTTTAGCATATCAGTCTGGGACTCCAGGTCAGAAAGCAGCTTGATCGAGGTCGATATCTGGCTAGCAATTCTTGATTTGGCGCTGTCATCATTTGACTGCATTATCCTGGGCAATGACCTGGTCCAGCTGTGAACACTGGCTTTGATTAAACCCACAGCTTTGGAGTCTGTATATGCAACATGTTTCAGAACACTCTGTCCATCTCCATTGCCTTTGGCCTCATCTGTAGCGGATATCGTGACCAGGGTTTCAATAATCATCGCCGTGGACTCTGCCAAGGACTCTTTGCAGTCCTCAAGCACGGTAACGCAGAGCCGACGAAGTGCGTGACGAACCTCATCCCGCTCGTGGTTCCTCAGGCGTACGATGTTCGCTAGAGCGAGTTTTATTTGAGCTGCGGTGGCTTTCACCCACGAGGGACCAAAGCTGGTGGCATCTACAGACGCCTTCTTGACCTTGGCCTTGGACAGGGTATTGAGTTCTGCAACTGCTTCATCACTAATCACCATCTGAAGTAACTTGGTGAAAAGATTGATGCCTGCTTCGAGGAACCTGTAAGACCGTTTTGACCGAGTAGTACTCTGCAAGGCTTTGTTGAGAGCAGACACCATTCCAGGAAAGAAGCTCGCTACAGCTTCTCTGTCGCCGAGACATGAGATGAGCGCGTCAAGCGCAGCAAGAGCCGCTTGCTGGTTCTTGTCAGAGACCGCATCGCCAACGCCATCAAGCAGCACGGTGATAGTATGCCCAAGTGCTGGGACGTTGGCAGTGTCAGTGAGTGACCTTTTGCCCTCTCCCGAGCGGCCCAAGGAGTCGAAGAGACTATGTAGGCATTCGAAAACTGCTAGGGTAAGTTCCTCCGAAACTTCCGTGCTCTTGGCCTGGGCAGGGCTTCTTCCAGCTAGGAAGCCCAACAATATCAGGAGTTGAATCCCAAGATTCGCAGACAGCTTGTGCCGCCAGGCACTTTCGAGCAAGATCTTTAGGCATTGCAAGGCGAGCTCGAGGACGCGGGATGGTAGATCTCGAGTCTCTCGAAAGATATGGGAGAGTGGAAAGAAGGCATAATCCGCCAGCTTCTCATCTAATGCATACTCCTGACGAGAAACGGCTAGAAGAACATCACGTAAGGATTCCAAGGCGCGAGCTAAGTCTTTGCTTGTTGCATTTTTGGTCTTGAAACGCAGAGCTACATGATTTAGTTCGATACAGGGCGGTTTGAGCTATAGAGGATGTTAGCATCGAAAACGATGGGATGCGATGAGCAGCAACCTTCTGAAATGCTTGGTTCCTCGTTGCCTCCATGGCTTACGATGACACATTATGAGCGATGAGATTATTTTAAGTGCGTGATAGCACTTGCGAAAATTACTGAGATGTCAAACTGTATCCTCATCCACTGGGTCTACCGTTTGTGTCGCTTGCAAATGCCAGTATGTCACGAGCTATAGGTAGGGAAGAGGTTTTGGGCAGTCTGGAGATTGGCAGAGGGATACTAACACAATTATGTTCATACAACCGGCTAATTCATTGCGACGCCTGATATCGTGACATTACACGTATAGGCCCTAACTGGACGTTGAAGGCATGTCCAATAGTATATATAACTACACGGCATCATCATCACCACCCACGCTATGGTACAAAGCAACGTTTTGTTCCTGCCTCGACCTTCTCGCTTTCATCCGAGGTGGTGGCTCGTACATCTTTGCGTAATCCACAATCTCCCCATCCAGCATAGCAGTGCCAGACTTCCGCTTACCAAAGTAGGGTGCAGGATCGCACCAGAAGTCCTTGCAGTTTCTGATCACGCCTCTGGAGAAAGGGTTCTGTTGCCGTTTTAAACGACCGCCGGATGCATCGAGGCCATCCTGCGCCGTAGCCATGAATGTATCAAGACCTAGGAGTTTCTTCCACTGTGCGAACCAACCGGTGTGATGGCGTGGATGACCTTCTGGTAGAGCAGGATTGGGTCCCAGACCGCTTCCAGTCAGCTGAGCTCCGTTCAAGCTAGTTGTTCCGGCAGTCAATGCGGATGTGATGGCTTCTGAGGCCCGGCCACCATGATGCATCGAGTGCCCTCGCATGTTCTCGTACGTGGTTTGGGCCCTGGAAATTTGGACAAGCTGTACCACAAGAAGCATCGTCACCCAACTCAATTGCAGAACAACCCATATGGAGAGCACTACTGAAAATGTGTCCTTCAGGACAATGGAGCAGATGGATTCAGCCAAGACGTTGCACTGAGTCTCCGTAGGTTTAGGTAAGGACTCCAAATCTGTGCTATGTGAGACTCCCAAATGACCAGAACGGCAAATTGATATACTCACGAACTAAGACCAGCTGTATGTACACCAAGATACCAAGTTCCATGAAGACTAAGTAGAGAAAGAAGTGCCGGAGGTTGTTGACAGCAACACAGCTGTTTATCCAAGGACAATGACTTGGAATGTTAGCATCTCTCTGCTCGATTGGCATATCCGGAGACGCTTACTGATCGTGCCTCGCAATACACCTCCCGCACCTTTTACAATGCTTGGCCCTGACCGGCATCCGATTCATGCAGTGCACGCAGAAATTTTGATCGTCGAACTTCCAGAGGCTAAGCAGTTCTTCGATAACCGCCTTCTGCTGGCTTCGACTACCCAGCTTTGGCACATAGCCTGGGTCCTCAAGCATGCAGAACGCATAGAAGTACATGCAGAGACCAAAGAAGATACCAAAGAAAACATTTAAGAGGAGATGTTCCGAATAGGTATCTGTGTTCCATCTGTAAGCTACTGCGGCATGGTGTTGAAGTCAAACGTACTTGGTAAAATTGTCGTCAGCCATCGTTCGCCTACCCAAAATGCAGTTGCCGCAAACACTCCCGCTAGAAAAGGCTGAGAGCGAGATTCAGCCTACTTAAGGTCAGGAAGGGCGATGAAATGGATACCCACCGTATGATGCAGCTGTCTCATGTCAGAGGGAGCCCATTGCAGCACTTGCTGGGCAGACCATTGTAGAAAGTACGCAAGAAGAAGAGCCGTTGGTACAGCGGCAAAAACCACCATGTTACTAAGTATGGAAATAAGTACCCAAAGCTCGACGAAAGGCAAAAAGAAGAACGCTTTGGAAATGAAGCCTCGTTGCCTCATTAAGGAACCGTACGGGAACGGCGCTACTCTGGGGTTACCATCCTCGTCGTAGCCGCTGTCAACCAGGGCTCGATGCCACATCCGTGTGGATCTCATCTCCTCAGCTACCACAGCCGGGGTTTTGTGCGATGATGTTTCTGCAAACCGATCGGAACCATACTCAACCAACTTCTGTATGCAGCCCTGAGAACCCTTGACGAGCGCCCAATGCAAAGCAGTGAACCCTTGGTCATCCGTTGCGTTCACACTAGCGCCCCATCGAAGGAAAAGGTCCACACAAGCGGGAAATCCATTATAAGCTGCCCACATGAGACAAGTATGACCCTGGAGGTCTGGTGTGTCGACAGGGACGTTTTGATGCAGCAGTAAGATCAGTTGAAACATGTTGCCGTTGAAGGTTGCAAGGTGAAGGACATTGTAGCCTTGGCCGTCTGTGAGAAGAGTGTCCGCCCCATTCCGCAGCAGCAGGTTCACAACATAGTAATGACACCTCTGCGCTGCCCACATGGCCGGCGTTGCTACTGACTCTCCTCCTTTTGCATTGACATCTGCCCCAGCCTCGACAAGAAACTTGCAGAGGGCGTAATGGTTATTGATTGCCGCCCACTGCGAGCGCGACTCGTCAGCGTCGACCACCTCATGACCAGAGACTCAGCCTAACGTACATGTAGTGGTGTTACGCCCTCTTCATCCTTATACTGCGCAGTGAACCGCCCGCTTTCGAACAGCTTCTGTATAGCACCTATCTCTCCCAATCTTGCGAGCTGCATGATATCTTCCTCGATGGGCAGCTTTGTCTGCGCATCTTCGAGCTCAACATCTCCATCTCCGCTCAACTTTGGTGGTGCTGGCGTTGCTTTCCCGCTTGCGTGCAACGGTGAGCTGATGCTCGATGCGCCGGAAGGCTGCTGGGGATCATGGGACACCGACGACATTGCAGTCGAGCCTAGAAGCAATCGCCAGGCTGCGATCTGAATTGTATAGCTGTCATCGTAATATTCCCATGGTTGTGCTTACCCAGAATATATGAGGCGCCGTGCTTACGGGAGCAATCCGCATCACATGTGTACGTGTGTATGTAAACCTAAGGTGACCACGCACATAATCCACAAAATAATTCGCAGTATCAGAGAATTGTCCTTCACCATGGCCTGGTCAGACTCAGAAGGCTTGCTATCCTCACTAATGGGACCCTCAATCTCCGCAATACTCATCACCGCCTTCATCGCAATCACGATCCCATTAATCCTCCACTTCATAATCTACCGCTCCAGCACCAGAACCCACCTACCCTCCTTCCTCCTCATCGGTCCCAGCGGTTCCGGCAAGACCTCTCTACTGACACTCGTAAGCCGCCTTGAATTCCTCTACAGCTTTTGACAGGGGCAAGCTGACCGGTAGCGACGCTGCAGCTCGAACGAGGCAGCCCCGCCGCAACACACACCTCGCAGACCCCCCTAACCGTTGAAATCTCCCTGCCCATCAATACATCGACGTCCTCCTCGCGCTACCGATCTACCGCTGACCCCGCCAACCAAGTCCACAAACGCTTCCTCCTAATCGACACCCCCGGCCACGGCAAGTTACGGCACCAGGCGCTGGACAGTATTGTCAGTCCGCAGAACCTAAAGGGCATAATCTTCCTCGTTGACGCGGCGAATCTATCTTCATCATCTTCTACGACCGCTAGTGGAGGACGTAGCGCAGACGAGGGACTACGAGAGGCGGCCGAGTATCTACACGACGTTTTGTTGCTGCTTCAGAGACGGGCGACGGGAGCGAAGTCTTCGAAGGCGCCGGCTGAGTTGCCGTTGCTTGTTGCGGCCAACAAGTTGGACTTGTTTACGGCGCTGCCGGCACCGCTGGTGAAGACGGCCCTGGAGGCGGAAATTACGAGCGTGCGAAATTCGCGGTCGAAGGGTTTACTTGATTCGGGGATCGGGATGGGAGATACTGCGGATCCCGGGGAAGAAAGGGACTGGCTTGGGGATGGGGGCGGGGGAAAATTCGAGTTCTCGCAGATGGAAGAATTCAATGTCCCGGTGACGGTGGCCGGTGGAAATGTTGCAGGCTCAGAAGGCGCTGATGTTACTAAATGGTGGGATTGGATTGGCAGTCACTTATGATAAATTGGATTACGATCCACGCTGCCGTTGACTTGGCCCTACAGAAAACGCCACGACTCCTTGGGTGGATACTTCGAACACCGAAACATATGCATACAACCCTGATAACCCCGTACGTTCGTTCAAGTCTTCCCTTCCGCAGGCGAGCTTGTACTAGCCTCCTGCCAGTTCTTTCCCAAGGTCTCGGCAACTTTGTTGTCCGTCCAATACCACAAGTTCCGCGCAAGATCCATATCCTCCGCGATTTTACTCGTTTTGTCCTCCGTTGCGATGGGAATGAAGTACTTCCCTCTCAGATCACGCTTCGGCACCTCCTCGCTCGCAGCGAGGAAGACGGCGGTAGCGGCGGCATCCGTAGTGCTCTGTCCCATCACCCAAAACGAACCCTTCATCGCATAGCCCATGGGTCCAAAGAGTTCCTTCCATGTATCCATCGCTTCGGTTGGGATGTTGCCGGGGAAGAAGCAGTTGGCGTAGACGTTGTTGGCACCCTTCTTCTCCAAGATCTTGGCCAGTTGACGTGTGAAAAGGATAACGGCGAGCTTGCTACGGGCGTAGCGCCAACAACTGTCGATGCTCGGTGGCCATTTGACACGAGTTGGGGAGGTGAGGAGACTGAGATCAAGCTCCTGGCAGCCCATGTGAAAAGAGGAGGTTGTGTTTACAATGCGCGCATCGCCATACTTCGACGCCGTGGATTCGATGAGTGGGAGGAGAAGATTTGTGAGAACATAATGACCGACGTGGTTGGTTGCGAAGATGGTTTCTATTCCTTGGGGCGACAGCGTATAGTCTGGGACCGTTGGAAGACCTGTGATATAATATCAGCCAAGCTCCGAGATATCGATGATGATTGAAGAGAGCATGTACCTGCATTGTTGATCAACATGTCCAGCCTGTCCAACTTGCTAAGAAGTATATCTGCCACCTTCTTGACTGATTGTATATCACTTAAGTCGCATTGGATATATTCTGATCGGTTCGAACTGTCTTCAAAGGTAATGCCGCGGGTACGCAGCCACTCCTCCTTCGAGTCTTCGTACTTGCTCGGTGTCCTTGCCAGAATGTACAATTTCTCTATGCCATGGAGCAGCAATTGGGCGCTCATTTCTACCTTGCAGTCAGCCCTGTGATTAGTTCATAGTGCAAGATTGAAGAGATCCCTACCACGCCCAATGCCAGCTTGTCCACCAGTGATTACTGCTACTTTACCTGTAAGCTGGGGCGTCTCCGAGAGCTGAAAATTCCTGTAATTAATAAGGCCCGTCATATTGTAAGGCACGATATAAGAGTCACAGAGAAGAAGGGTTAATGGTATTCGAGTTCGAGATGTGTGACACCATATGGTAGCTACCTTACTTCTAATCGATAGTGACGTCGATCCCCAAAATAACACCGAGTTGGTCCGTGCGGGTCAATCGGTACGGAGGTACCTAAACTCTTTTGGACCTGCTGAAGCTCGGGCCATGTAGATATCAACCTTGCAATGCAACACTACCTGTCTAACTCGCTATACCGGTTTCGATTCCCTGCCATGAGTATAAGGTGGACGTTAATAGAAGATGCTTGGCCTATTCCGCAGTGATATGGCTCTGCTTTACCAGCCATGTCAGCAGATCCACCTTGGTCACCACCGCAACCGGTTTCATTTCGCCCTGTACGTTTCTCTCCGTCACTACTGCAGCACTGTTCCACTCGAAGAACCTGCTTAGGCCGCTCAGGGGTGTATCGAGCGTAATTTCAACGAACTTTCGCTTTTGTGGTATTCCTTGCGAATCTGCCTCCCCATTAGTTATCGAAGTCTTATTGTTTTCCGGTGGAGCGATGTGACCAATATCTCTTGGGTCCGTCACGACCTCAGAGATCTTCGAAAAGTTGAACATCACGTCAGATATCGGACTTTGTCCACTGGCTCTCCCTCGGCTGATCCAGCTCAGAAGGTTCCCCAATGTCACTAAACCAACGAGCCGTTTCCCTGCCGGATCCAGCACTGGCAGTTGATCAAAACCCTTCTCACGCATAGTTTCTATAGCATCAGCGCAAGCCGAATCCGCCAATACGGTAGTGACCGGTTTGAGCCGTAATGTCCTGATTGTAGCGCCTTCGAAGGAATGTTTCGCTGCGCCGTGTGCTTTCAATGTAGGTGATGGGGGGTTTGTTGTTGGTGGTGTCGGAGGAAGGAGATCGTTGGCGGCAAGCCAATCATCGTCAACGAACTTGACTTCAATCAGCATAGAAAAATCGAATGTGGAGAGAGACTGACTTTGCTAAGATAACTTCTGATGCTATCCGGAAGTATGACAACCACAACATCACCTTTGCCAAGCCCGAGATCTTTCACGCCTCGTACCATAGCCGCCATGGCACTCCCGCTACTGCCTCCAACGAGGAGACCTTCCTCGGATATTAAGCGGCGAGCATAGGCAAATGCTTCGCGGTCATCTGTCTTATACCACTTGTCTACAACATGTTGATCCAGAACGTCCGGGATGAAATCATATCCAATGCCTTCCACCTTGTATGCTTCGTTGGCGTGGTCTTCGTTCAATGACTGCGGCAGTGCTAGAATCGATCCGTGTGGGTCAGCCGAGATTATTTTGATTTCTCGATTATGTTTGTGAAGCCCTTTTGCAAGTCCCGTTATGGTTCCTCCAGTCCCCGCACCTGCAACGACAGCCTTGATCTTTCCTTCCGTTTGAGCCCAGATCTCCTCAGCCGTACCGTACTCATGCGCCAGTGGATTGTCCGGATTGCCATACTGATCTAGGATGTGTGAGTTCGGAATCTCTTTCAGCAAACGTCTAGCAACCCCTATATGACTTTCCGGCGAATCATAGGATGCTTGTGTTGGTGTTCGTATTATAGTGGCATTGAGTGCTCGGAGGACGGCTACTTTCTCCGGTGACATCTTCTCAGGTAAGGTGATGATAGTCTTGTACCCTGTCGGGCGTCTATGAGCATGCTACTTTGAAAGTGTGAACCATAAACAGCCAACCTTTAACGGCTGCTACAAGCGCAAGGCCGATACCACTGCCATCAGATGGTTAGCGTCAATCTGTTAGCACACGTGCGTGCTCCATCATCACTAACGTATTTCCACTTGTAGGCTCGATCAACGTATCCCCTGGTTTTATTCTTCCTTTCCGCTCAGCCTCCTCGATCATGCGAAGCGCGATCCGGTCCTTGACGCTCCCACCTGCATTGAAGTATTCAAGCTTCGCATATACTGTGGCGTCAATGCCGACACTTTGAGGCACTTTGTTAAGCTTGACAAGTGGTGTATTTCCAATCTGCTCTGTGACGGAGTTCATCACCACCGGGGGCAATTTTGGCTTGCTTATTGTAGACATATTTGGAATCTTGTTTGTAAGATGGCCTGATCAGAGCCGGATGTGAGAGATGATTATCAAGGTAACGATGAGATGCAATCCACTCTGTCCACTACTTCAAGTATCGTTTGTTGTTTGGGTACAGCAATGGTTGGTGGCGGGATTGTCATGATCCCGTTCCGCTTATCGACAGGCCGACGCTACCCGACCGGTAGGGCTGAAGGTTTCCCGGCATATTGGATGATTGACTTGTATCACGTGCCATTATGAGGAGATTACCTTATCGCTCATCCCTTTCTATTTCAACAAGCACATTAAGCAAAGCTGTTGCAAACGTAGAGCTCACTATGTTGGTACCCTGATCTCGTTTGATCAAGTCAACGATGAATTTGGGTCAATGTCGAGAATAGCGAACTATGACGCCCAGTGTCCGCCCTTGCAGAGATGTGCCCTAACCTGAACTCCCTGGATTACCCGAAAGCCGAGTACTTGACCTATAAGTTTAGAGATGTCTTTGTATGCACAAAATATGTGCAAGGGTTTTCCAGAGAACTAGGTGTTTGGAACACCTGGACCATTGCCAGGCTTACGCGGTATCTCCCCATTCAAGATCTCGGCCATCTTTTCCCTGGTGCATTTCATGGCCCACGGCATCTTCTCCTTCATTCCAGCCTCACGTAAATTGAGCGACCGGAGTCGCGGGGAGCCATCAACCAAACACCTCACCATTTCTGTTGACAGCCAGAGGCCCTTCTTGATGCGCACAGTCTCCAGTAGAGGAAGTCTTGTAATGTTCTCGATAATGTCCATGCCATTCACCTGTTGTAGTTCTTTGGGCCGCCAGGTCCATGATTTGGGCACGTCTGAGACAACGATGATTGAAGTAAACGCTGTAGGCGGATGAGAAGGCGACTGGATAACATAATCTGCAGCGAGCGAGAGATAGGACAAGTCTAGCTTCCTGCTATATTTTAGCAACTGTGACGGCAATGGAATAGGTGATCCAACTTAATCCTTTGGCAAGCTTTCAGTACATGTATAAGTGCCCCTGTCGGCACATCTCTGCACATGCTCCATCGTTTCAGGAACGGATTCGGCTTCGGGTGCGTGGAAGTCGACCGTATACAGTATCCTTGACCAGGGGCAGGCTGATTGTTACCCGCTGGCGATCGGATCTCCCTTTGAGTTGAGTACAACGGTTCTGTCCGGTATTTCCATTCTCTCCACCCCGCACGCTCCTCGTCCTTCGGTTCTTCTTGCCCGAAACTGCTCAGGTCCAACTCTCTGACCATACCAGCATAACTGCGCGAATGGGTGACAGTTGTGACAAACTGAGCGAAGCGGTATGTGCTGGCAAAGACTGGTCTATTGTATAGAGCAATTACCGCCGCTTCAACAAGACCAGAGCTAGTCAATAGCAGCGCATGCAGGGTTTCTTGAGGTAAAGATGAGAAAATCAAGTTCTGGATCTCAAAAGGTACCGTTTCGAGGGTCGGCACGGGCGTAATCTTTCGCTTTCTCGAGAGATGAGATGAGGTGAAGGAGCGCATAGAAATGGCCGAGGAGGACAACCTCCGTGTTTCACTCAGTGTCGCCGCCTTATGGCTGTCCCTATTACCATGGGATTGTCTGTTCGGTGGCGATATGTTCCGAGAGACTTTCAGTACTCCGCTGCTGTTCTCGTCAACAGCATTTAGCAGCGAAGGCTTCTTCAGCCTCGATCTTGAGGAGATGGCTTGGTTTCCGGACCTTGGAACCAAAGCCGAAAAATGCGGTTTCTTATTAGGCCTGTTGGATGCACTTGCACTGTAAGTGGCCAATGCGAAGTGATGTTGAGAAAAAGCAAGCCCGTTCGAGCGCTGGGAAAGACGTAAAGGCGGTAGTTCCTTTTGGCCCCTGCCAGTTGCAATTCAGTGATTGAGCACGATAATAGCATTTAGAGTCCCTGTGTACATAGACTGTCACATACATATTTCAAGCTCCTGAGCGCAAAATTCAGATCAAAATCAGCTCCTCCTAACAACCGTCTGGCGCATTAAGCAAGGGCTTTGAAGAGTAAATATGACCTGATTGCAGAAACAACGATACAGTGGATACAAACTGTGGAGAACAGAAGTCAAGAAGAAGATGCGAGATGGTGAATTGACTGAAGGTGTGACTGCGCTCTTTCGCAAAAGTCGGTTGTAGTCGCAGCAAAGAAGGCCGGCATCCCTGCAGGAGGTTACACTTAGATGGCCGACCAAGGATCTATTCGAGTACTTGCAACTTTCCTTTCCAACTCTTAGACCCCACCCTGCTTCAGGCAAGGATGCTCTAATGGGTCAAGCAAGACTCGGAAGCCAAGCCTCCCGTCGCACGAATGTTCTTAGGGCCTACCTTTGGCATAGACCTACCATAGGTAGTACCTAGAGCAATTAGAATTATGGGTGGAATAGGTACCTTCGCAGAGCGTCCTGAGCTTATAGCATCTGAGGCGTTCCTTATTCGCATGCTAGCAAAGTGAGTACGGTCAATGTTGGGCAAGGGCATCTTGATAATATTGACGTATGAGAGTGTTACCAATGAGAGATGAGCTGCTTCAGTTTGATGCCTTATACCTTACTGAACGAATAACATGCTGCAGCAGTGCAGCTTATCGTAACGTCAATGCCGAAGCACATGTGGGATCCCTGCTGCTGATCTTTTCGAGTGACTTCGCTAAGGTGAGGTATTTCGGAGGAAACAAAGCGAGCATTTCATACCTTAGTGCTAGACCGTTAGTCTTACAACAGGCATACTCTCTGTACAGCGCCTGAAAGGCCTGAAAGGACTAACCATCATATATCCAGCATGGCGGCGATGAATGGTGCAAGTATACCATCGGTAAAGATAGAGTCTGCCCACGCATCCTTCAACGACGAAGTACAGCGAACAAAGGTGGAGCCGGACTTGACTGGCGTTTCACCAGCGGCACTTTCGGATGACGATCTCTACGAAGATGCAGGGGACCTGGACTTTAACAGCGCACAACAAGGCGTCTGGCTAGCAAGGGTTCCGAAGTTTCTGTGGGACAATTGGTCCAAGGTCGACGATGACGAGGAAATACAGCTCGGCACGGTCAGGCTAGAGGGCCCTCCAGGCAACATCACCAGGGTAGAAAATCATCAGTTTCGCACCTGAGCCTGTTCAGAGATCAAGCTGACCTTGGAATCACTACAGATGAGCCTGCTGCTATCACCAGATATCCCAAGGAACCAAGGCGTACCAAAGGAATACAACATGCACGTCACCAATCAAAGTCCTGCCAACACTCTCATTTTCACCGAGAAGGATCTGCCAGGATATGCATCCAAATTGAGAGGGGGGATGAAGGGGGGACTGGACGGCTATCCGCAAATGCCACCGAGGCCTCAATTCCAAAATCGGGGGAAGCAGGGTGGGCCAATGAAATATGAGAAAGGGAAGAAATGGCAGCCTTACTACAGGAAAGCCGTTCCTAGTGAGTCTACAATCATGTTTGAAGAAGCCGGAGGCTAACGGCGCCGGTTCGCAGAACAAACGGCCATTGC
>QQTW01000277.1_pt1 | contig 31381 bp, 31 predicted proteins | sample 1904831 | NCBI WGS metagenome assembly QQTW01 (sample SAMN09435610, study PRJNA476489) | Subsurface metagenome, whole genome shotgun sequencing project.
AATGAAAGGATAGTCAGTGTTGAGATGTACCCATAGCAGTGGCTCATCCTGAAAAGGATACAGGTAGCGGTAAATAAGCAAAAAGCACCTTGGCGGGAGTCTCTCAGTAGCCTGACAAAAGAAGATTATTTGGAGTTTTACCGCTACCTGTATCCTTTTCAGGATGAGCCACTGCTATGGGTACATCTCAACACTGACTATCCTTTCATTTTGAACGGGATTCTTTATTTTCCCAAGCTGAAGCCGGATGTTGATGTAACTCAAGGGCAAATCAAGTTATTCTGCAATCAAGTCTTTGTCAGCGATCATTGCGAAGAGATTATCCCGAAATTTCTGCTACCAATGCGGGGTGTGATTGATAGCACCGACATTCCGCTGAATGTTTCTCGTAGTGCTTTGCAAACCGATCGCACTGTTAGGAAAATAGCAGATTATATTTCTCGGAAGGTGGGCGATCGCCTCAAAGAACTGTACCGCGACAGCCGCGAAGAATATATCCAAGTTTGGCAAGACGTTGCCACCTTCGTCAAATTCGGCGCACTCAACGACGAAAAATTCAAAAAACAAGTCGAAGATATCATTATCTATCGCACCACCAATCCCATTGGGGAGCAGGGGAACAAGGGAACAGACGAGACTACAGCTACCCCTACTGTTGAAGTACAATCTCAAGAAGGTGATGTTTGGCAAGATGTCACGCCAGCAGAGACGGAACAAGACAATCCAAAATCCAAAATCCAAAATCCAAAATCACAATACACGACTCTCAAGGAATACCTAGAACGCAACAAAGAACGCCACGAAAATCGCGTCTTTTATTGCACCGATGAAGTAACCCAAGCAAGTTATGTAGCATTGCACAAAAACCAGGGTTTAGAAGTCCTGTATATGGACTCTTTCATCGACACTCACTTCATCTCATTCCTAGAACAAGAATATCCCAATGTTAAATTCTCCCGCGTAGATTCCGATCTTGACCAAACTCTAATCGAACAGGATAAAGCTGGGGAAATTGTCGATCCTAAAACTAATAAAACGCGCAGCGAACTAGTCAAAGAGTTGTTCGAGAAAGCCTTGAACAAGCCCAAATTGAACATTCGCACCGAAGCGCTGAAGTCAGACGATCCACAAGGAACACCACCTGCAATGGTACTGTTACCTGAGTTTCTGCGTCGCCTTCAAGAGATGAATGCTTTGATGCAGCAGCAAACAGCCCAATTCCCAGAAGAACATATTCTCGTGGTTAATACGGCTCATCCACTGATTCAGAATTTAGTTAATATCAGCCAAGGTAGTATTATTCAGAGCGATGCTCAATCTCCTGCGGCAGAATTAGCTAACATGATTTGTCATCACGTCTACGATTTGGCGTTAATGGCACAAAAAGGATTTGATGCTGATGGGATGAAAGCCTTTGTGGAGCGTTCCAATCAAGTTTTAACTCGCCTGACTGAACGCGCTACTACTGCATAGAATACCATTGCTCCCTTTTTCTCGTTACCAGGCTCCAGCCTGGTAACTAAAGAATGCGGATGCTCTGCATCTAACATAATGCTTTTGGAAAACGACAGGCTGGAGGGGAAGACAAAGCGATCGCACACTTGCAAGTATTAAGAAGGCGCGATCGCTACCTGGTACAGATGCAGTCAGGCTACAATAGTAGGCTGCACGTAATGCCACAAAGCAGAAATCTGGAGAGTTTCCATGTCACGTAAATGTCAGCTAACAGGCAAAAAGGCTAATAATGCCTTTGCAATTTCTCACTCGCACCGCCGCACCAAAAAGCTGCAACAAGCAAATTTGCAGTGGAAGCGCGTTTGGTGGCCTGAAGGTAATCGTTTTGTCAGATTAAAGCTTTCTACCAAAGCAATTAAAACTTTAGAAATCAAAGGTTTAGCAGCAATGGCGAAAGCAGCAGGAATTAACCTGAATCATTATTAAAGGATCGATTCCGGGGCAAAATTGCCCCATTATTCTTTCTCTTTTATCAAAGCCCACTGCGCAGCGATAGCCTGTTTTACCAGTTATTTCAAAATTGTTTTAGGGTTGTGTTCGAGCTACTTGGCGACTTCGAGCCTAAAACGTAAACCTACAGCTTTTCATCCCAACAAGCCAAACAAACTAGTTTTCGCATCGATGGCATTCTGGTTACGCCTATTTATGCCAGCGATATACCGATATATTTTATTGAAGTTCAAGGCTACCGCGAGACAAAAGGCAATCTCTATCCCAGCTTGTTCAGCGAGATATTCCTATATTTGAATGATCGAATTCCTCGCGGCGTGCAGAGCAACTAAATTGATTTATGGACGCGCAGCACCGTAGTAGTATGAAGTACAAATTTAATCTATTTGCTGATTAGTTTCAATTTTATCTTCAAGACGAACAATCTGATGGAGATTTATTGCAGAGTTGGACAGAACAAGCACTTTCTAATATGTTAGCGGTTGCCCAGGTGTTATCGGAGTTAGTACGGATCGGAACATGGACGTACCTGTTGAATTAGGAATTATAGACTCCCAGGCAAATGATAATTTTGAAGCATGGAATCATCTTACAGAGGCTAGTCTTGATGTGCCTTCAAGGCAACTTGTAATTGCTGGTTGCACTGACTGCTTTCCTGATGCCGCAAGGATAACAGTTGAACCAGGAACTTATAGAGTTAGAGTATATTATGGTGGCTTAGATAGTGTTGATGCGTGGAAATTAGATGGTAATGACCACTATAAAGTAGTACTTTGGTTAAATGCAGATATAGCATAAACCAAAGTTTTAAAAAGGTAGAAAGCTGCTTAAATTTAACTTATTACTCCCATCTCACTTGGAGAATTATTATTTAAGGAACCGCCAACACGTGCGTGTAGCGTAGCGTTTAGACACCAAGAACGCCTAGAGGTTTAATAGTGGCTAAAAAATTAGACCAAATTCTTGTGATTGACACTGTTAAAAACAAGAGCTAAAAAATAGATTTAAATTCCGTGACTTTTACCAACTACCCAATGTCGCCGAAAGAAACGGGATAAAGCTGACTCCTCTAAAGATAAATAAATTGGACGACCATGAGGACAGGTACGAGGGTTACGGGTGCGTTGCCATCGATCTAGAAGAGTCTGCATTTCTTCTAAACTTAGAGGTGTACCATTACGGATCGCACAGCGACAGGCGGTTGCTACTTGAGCTGCTTGTAAGTCCCCACCTAAACTGAGTTCTAATAGTGCGTCGGCACAATCTTCTCGCTGTTGCAACATCGCTGGGGCGTTACGAATTGCCCACATTTGTTCGCCAAAAGGTTCTACTTCTAAATCTAAGCGTTGGAGTTGGGATAACTGCGCGAAAGAGAGATTGTTGAGAATTGCTGCTGGTTCTAAGGGTATTAGTTGCCAGCGATCGCACAATTGTTCGTACAACACTCGCTCATGGGCAATGTGCTGTTCTACCAGCCACATTCCCGCCGGATGTTCAGCCAGGATATACATATTATGAACTTGAGCGATCGCTTTTAAGGGATATGAGTTAAACTCCCCCTTCCCTTGCAGGGAAGGGGGTTGGGGGGTTAGGTGTTCTGGTTGAATCGAGCGGCGCGTACCGTAGATGCCTTTTTCTTCGGCTGCTTTGATTAATTTACCTAAACGTGAAGTGTGCAAAGTTTCTGGTAAAGTAGCGGCATTGAGGCAAAGAGCTTGCTCGATAACCTTTTGGATTTGCTCTTGCCAGTAGCTTAAATTGTGCAGATAAATTTCTGCCTTGGCTGGCTGACGGTTCCAGTTAACTTGATGAGGAGCAATGCGTAAATGTAGGAAACAAACTGGATAGCGATCGCGTGGTAATGTCCGCGCCGTAGCTGTGAGGATCGTTTGTTCTAATTCCGGCGACTTCACTATGCGCCCATTTACCGCCACCCGTACCCAATCTGGACGATGACGATGACATCTATCTGGTAAACCTATAACCAATTGAAGTGCCGATTTCTCCCCCTGCACTCCCTGCACAGAGTGTTCATCTTCACCCCTAGGCGTAGGTACTTCAACCTTGAGGTGCTGCAAATCACTTAAACGTACCTGACGGAGAATTTGAGGTAGTAAATGCCCAGTTGTTGTTCCCGGACAGAGGGTAAACCATTCGCGCTCGTTCTGCCAAACTTGCCAAGTAACGTGGGGATGACATAAGGCAATTTGCTGAATTGTACTTTGTACCGCTTTCATTTGTTGTGCCACTGATGGCATACCTTGACGGCGTTCAGCCCAAGCGGCAAATAAGTTGGAGACGGTGACAACTGTACCAGGTGCGATCGCTACTGTTTCCACCTGCGCTGCTTGTCCTTGGGAGTCATAAACAACGCGCCAACCTTCATTCACGATCGCGCTGCGGCTGAAAATTTCCAACCCTGCTAACTGTGCCAAACTATGCAATGCTTCGCCCCGAAATCCCAGACTAACGATTTTCCAAAGGTCTTCACAGTTACGAATTTTACTGGTGCTATGAGCAGTTGCTGCCGCCTTTAGGTTTAACAAGTCCATACCGCAGCCATTATCAGCCACACGCACCCGCCACTGCTGGGGCGATAGGGAAACTACAACGCGCGTTGCTTTGGCATCGAGGGCATTTTCTACAAGTTCCCGTACTACAGCCGCTAGAGAGTCAATTACTTCTCCAGCTGCAATCAGATTTACTACCTCTGAAGGTAAAGGCTGAATACCAATCATACCATCCAGCTTAAAAAAGACGCGATCGCTTTTTGACCGCCATAACCATACCACTACTGTTGTGAAGATTTTCTTGTAATTTTGTATCAGCTCTTAAAAATGTGGATTTATTAGCGTCAGCGGTAAATAAATCGATAAATATCTTCACCTTAGTTGGCTTCTAAATCTGCTATGGGCTTGAGTATAAGATGTGTTTGGTTTGCTGACAGCTAATTGAGTAGCTAACTATTCCTCAAGCAAGAAATTTTGTACGTTCTTTCTTTAGAAAGATCGTTTGAAGTTGTCTTCCCTGGTAAATTGCAAAACAATAGAATTTAATCAGGAATTACTATGAGCAACAATCCTTTAGGCGGCATTATTCCCCCTCAGCCACCAATCGATACACCCCAATCTAACGCTCATGAACTTAAATCTCGCCTAGAATGGGGCGAACCAGCTTTCACGATTCTTGATGTGCGAGATCGTGATGCTTACAATGACGGTCACATCCTGGGATCTATGCCGATGCCAGTAGATCAATTGGTAGAACGGGCAGAGAGCCTGGCTAAGAGCCGCGATATCTACATTTACGCCGAAACAGACGCAGAAGCTGCCCAAGCTGCTTCTCAACTCCGCTCTGCTGGATTTGAACACGTATCAGAATTAAAAGGTGGTCTGCCTGCATGGAAGGCGATTGGTGGCCCTACTGAAGGCATTGTCGAGTCAAGAACTCCCGCAGGCGCAGATGACTACAATGTTGTAGCTCGCCTACAAAATCACGCAGAAACTCAGAAAAAAGACGTGTAGTCAAGAGTCATTGGTTTTGAACAAATAACCTAGATGCACAGCGGCTTGCCATACGCTGACTCTATGCCGCTGGCGCTTGTGCTTGATAAAGGACAAAGGAAAGATATAAGCAATCCTTGCTATAAAAAGCACTCCCATCCCGGATATTTTCGAGGTGGGATATTTATTTTTATTTAAATTGTAATTTGTCAAGAGTCATTAGTTCTGAACATAGAATAAAGGATAAATAACTTAGTTAAATTCTTTCTAAAAATAGATTGCGAATTGTAAAATGAATTGTTACATTGGCAGAAATCCGATCGATGGCGATCGCTGTTAATGTTTCTAGGTATTCCCTCTCCACCACTAAAAGCACGGTCATTGGTTTATGAACTTGAAAGCGCGTCTGGACTCGTGTCAGAACTCAGAGGTGGAGTAGCAGCTTGGAAAGCTGTATATTATCCAATTGAGTCACTGTGCTAGTAAACTAGTTGCTAGTGGAATTAGTAACTAGTGGCTAGAAAACAGTAAATAACTTAGGAGCTTAATCATGCCAGCGGCAGTAGGAGTAATTGAGACGCTGGGTTTTCCGGCTGTCTTAGCAGCAGCAGATGCAATGGTCAAAGCTGGCGCAGTCACGCTGGTATATTACGGCCTTGCAGAAAGCGGTCAGTTTTTAGTCGCCGTTCGGGGAAGAGTGGCTGAGGTAAACACAGCTGTGGCGGCTGGAATTAAGGCAGGAGAGGAAGCTTACGGTGGCAAGGTCATTACTCACTACGTTATTCCCAATCCAACTGAAAATGTAGAAACTGTTTTGCCGATCGAATATAGTAGAAAATCCGAACCGTTCCGAATGTGGTGACACACCTACGCCTGCGTCACGCATATAAAGCATGAGAAACTTTTAATGGCATTGCTGCGTCATTTAGCGCATAGCACTCCAGCTTTGTCAAAATGGATCGTGAGCGTGCGTAGAATTATTTCTAAGCTCTAAGCAATACATTCTTTACCTTATAGGAGATTATCGGTGCCACAGGCAGTTGGATCGCTTGAAACGAAGGGTTTTCCTGCTGTGCTAGCAGCAGCAGACGCAATGGTCAAAGCCGGACGAGTAACCTTAGTCGGCTATATTAGGGTTGGTAGCGCCCGCTTCACGGTCAATATTCGGGGTGATGTTTCTGAAGTGAAAGCCGCAATGGCGGCTGGAATTGATGCTGTAGAAAAAGTTTATGGCGGTACGGTTGAAACTTGGGTGATTATTCCGCGTCCTCATGAGAACGTGGAAGCAGTTCTGCCGATCGCCTATAGTGATGAAGTTCAACAGTACCGAGATGCAGTTGAACAGCCCATAGTCGGCAGATAAGTTCATAAGTTATGCGGGATGCTGAATTATGAATCATGAACTATGAATTCAGCATTGCTGCATTGCTGCATTTATAATTTTTTATCATGTCTCGCGTTTCCATCATCATTCCGACACTAAATGAGGCTGATTATATAGGGCGTACTCTACGGCAGTTAAGTATACTCGATCCTCCCGCTTGGGAAGTGCTAGTGGTGGATGGTGGAAGTGAAGATGGAACAGCAGCGATCGCCGCTTCAGCCGGAGTGCGCTTAGTGCTTTGCGATCGAAGCGGACGCGCCGTACAGATGAACCGAGGTGCAAGAGTAGCAACTGGAGAAGTTCTTTGCTTCCTACACGCCGATACTTCGATTCCAGACGATATTGTGGCGGTAATCGAGCAAACTTTGGCAGATCGAAGAGTTGCTGGCGGCGGGTTTATTTCCCTCATGGCTGGTGTCAAGAAGACGCGGTGGGGAGTGTCGCTACATAACTATCTGAAAACTTACTACGCCCCTTTACTATTTCGCCCTCACTTATTTTTTAGAGGATTGCGCTTACTATTTGGCGATCAAGTAATATTTTGTCGTCGCACCGATTTTTGGGAATGTGGTGGTTTCGATACTGCCTTACCAATTATGGAAGAAGCCGATCTATGCTTAAAGTTGGTGCGACGCGGACGCATTCGTCAAGTAAATCGAATTGTACAAAGTTCCGATCGCCGCGTCGCCCGTTGGGGGGCTTTAAAAGCTACTGCTATATATCTTTACATTGGCTTTTTATGGGGTGTTGGTGTTTCGCCCACATACCTGAAGCGGTTTTATCAGGAGATTAGATAATTACTGGGCGATCGCCCAGCGTCGCTGCGGATCTTTGAGTTGAATTAATATTTTCTTTATTAGGCAAAAGCCCAGTAACGTCAGTGAAAGGACAATACTTGAATTTAGGCTTATAAGCCTAAATTACCCAAAGACTGCCACCTTATACAGCAGCACTAACAATTATTTTTCCTACATTTTTCATAGGTATTGCGATTAAAAATGAAGGTGGGCATTGCCCACCTTACTACAAAGAAATTGTTGAAGAATGTAAATGTTAGAAAAGTAAGTTTGCTGCACCCCAGTAAAGCACGAGGAACACTATAAGCCCTAGCCACAAATAAAGTCTGTTCATAGGTAGGAGCGTAAAACTTGAGAAGTGTTTGCCTGTCGGACTATCCTCATCCTAGTTATTGCCAAGGAACAGCAACATCTATCAGTGGTATAATTTCTGCCTTGACAAAATTTGAGAAACAAGATATTTAATCGCCAGCTATCTGTAAGACTGTGGCAATGCTATATGATGACGATGGTTTCAACAAGGCAATGCTTGCCACGAACATTTTCAGATGTTAACGTCGATTAGCCAGCTAGAGGTAGGAGGTAAACATAACCCAAACTATGAAGCAAGAGCTTTTTACACTGTTTGGTTGGATGACTACTACATCTGGATTGTTCAAACTGCCGAAGCGAGAAATGCGAGTTTCTTTTCTAAGAATTCAAAATCACGCCACTTCCTCCACTTGGGGAGACCCCAAGACCGGAGTGGCTCCAAAATCACGCTACTTCCTCCACTTGGGGAGCCACCCCTGTGCGCGGGTTCCCCGCGTTGAAGGGAGTGGCGTGAGACCCCAAGACCGGAGTGGCTCCAAAATCCAAAATGGTATTAGCCTCACCCTAGCCTCAAGTTTGCTTTCATCCCTCATCCCTATTTCTGTCCTGTCTGCACCACCAAGAAAACCAGACTCTTCAGTAGGGTGTGAGATTTTGGTTGTAGGTGGTGGACTTGCAGGTGTCGCCACTGCTTATGAGGGTTTACTGGCGGGGCGAACCGTTTGCCTTACTGAAATCACTGACTGGTTGGGAGGACAGATTTCTTCCCAAGGTACATCAGCACTGGATGAGCGAGACACACAGCGATCGCTGTTATTTTACTCGCGCGGCTATCTAGAATTACGAAAGCAAATTGAAGACAAGTACGGTAAGTTGAATCCCGGAAACTGCTGGGTAAGCGATTCTTGTTTTCTCCCTGGCGATGGAAACAAAATCCTCTCACAGGTGTTGAAAGATGCCGCCAAAAAGGGTAAAGGCACGCTCAAATGGTTTCCTTCTACTGTGGTGAAGCAACTGGAAATCACCCCTTCTACAGGGGGGGATTATAGGGGGGGTGGACAAATAATTCAAAGCGCGATCGCTATTCAACATCGACCAGTCAAAGGCGCACCACCTCTCAACACTTACCCTCTGTCTCAAACGATTAAAGATTCCTACGCTTTTGAAAACTCGCCTCGATTTGAAAAGACGATTCTGCGGTTCGTTCCTTTAGATAAGCAAGAGGCAAAAGGATCGAAGCCAGAGGGAAAAGCTCCAAAATGGTATGTAGTGGATGCTTCCGAAACTGGGGAAATAATTGCTTTAGCCGATGTACCCTATCGCTTGGGAATTGATGCCCGTTCTTACTTAGAACCTTCTGCTTCTAGTGCCACTGACGATCCTTACTGCACCCAAGGCTTTACTTACACATTTGCAATGAAGGCACTTGAGGAACCTATAAGGCGTACCATTCCTCAAGTTTATAACCAGTATGCTCCATATTATAGCTATGAAGCGCCGCGCTTGGCAAGCTTTCCCTTAATTTTCACCTACCGCCGGATTTGGAGTCCAAAAAAGGGCGAAGCAAGTAAATTCGGCAATTTCAAGTTTGATGCTCCTGTTCCAGGTGATATCTCAATGCAAAACTGGACGTGGGGTAACGACTATCGTCCTGGTACTGCCGCAGATAACTTGATTTATACTCGCGATCAGCTGCAAGCCAGTGGTCAACTGCAACCAGGGGGATGGATGGGCGGACTGCGGGTGGAAAGTCTACGTAAGGCGGAAGAAAACGCTAGGGGCTTTTTTTACTGGATCGTAGCTGGAACTACTGATTCTCAACTGGGCGATCGAGTCAAGCAGCCACAACCAAATAATCGCTTTCTATCTGGATTAGATTCTCCAATGGGGACAATACATGGTTTATCTAAGTATCCTTATATGCGGGAAGGAAGACGCATCATTGGCAGACCTAGCTGGGGTCATCCCGAAGGCTTTAGCTTGTGGGAAATCGATATTTCTCGCCGCAACTACAAAGACGACTACTACCGTCAGACTTTACCACCAGATGTGTATCGCCGTTTAAAAGCAGCACTGGCAGGACTGGAAACAACGGCTGCGATCGCAGGTACTAAGTCTCCAGAAGAAATCATGCGGCGTAAGCGCTCCACCATTTTCCCTGATTCTGTAGGAATCGGTCACTATGCGATCGACTTCCATCCCTGCATGACCCTAAGTCCCCCAGAACTCCCAGGTAACACTGAAAGAGAGGGTGAACGAAGAGGCGCAGGTCAAGCTTATCCTTTCCAAATCCCCCTACGGGCGATGATTCCTCAAAAAATAGATAATATGCTAGTAGCAGGTAAAAGTATTGCTACTAGTCATATTGCTGCTGCTGCCTATCGAGTGCATTCATTTGAATGGTCATCGGGTGCAGCAGTAGGAACTACTGCTGCTTTTGCCTTGGATGAGGCTTTAGCGCCTTACCAATTAGTAGATCGATTACCGTTACCAGAACCAAAACTGGAAGCTTTGCAACGCCGCTTGCAAGCAAATGGCAACCCCATTGCCTTTCCTGATACCTCAATTTTCAATCAGAACTGGGAGGACTGGAAGTAAGGCTAAAGTTATGAAGGATGAAGGCTAAAGGCTGAAGTATTAAACATTAAATTTCATCCTTCATACTTCATACTTTTCTAGTTCTAGTAAAATGTAGTTTTGTTAAGTTCTATTTATATATAGTGTTATGACTAGGGTAATTTCAGCAGGTGTTTACCAAATGGCAACGGCTCCAACGGTAGCTCCGAACCGCTCGACTCAAAATACCCAAAAGCTATATCCTAACTATAAAGTCATTGTCTTAAATGATGATTTCAATACATTCCAGCACGTAACAGACTGCTTGATGAAGTATATTCCAGGGATGAGTGGCGATCGCGCTTGGGAACTTACTAATCAAGTACACTATGAAGGTCAAGCTATTGTTTGGGTCGGACCTCAAGAGCAAGCGGAACTTTACCACCAGCAACTGAGACGTGCGGGTTTAACAATGGCACCTCTGGAAGCAGCTTAAATAGCTTAAATTTATTATGGGAAATCCCGCCAGTGGTAGATTAGTGCTAAATCACTCTACCCACATTTCTGGTTTAATCCAAATCTTAGAACGCCTGACTAAGCTGAACGGTATTCAAACTATTACACCAGGAGTAATTGGGCGGGCTAGAGGTCATGTACCCGCAATGCAACTACGGATATCTGTACCACTTCGAGGCGGGTTTAAAGTTATAGCGCGACAAGGCAAGACCGTGCAAGAGGTGTTCATCCTGACCACTTTAGATCGGGATGAACTGGAGCTGGCGATCGCTAGTACTCTGAAAAATAATTAACTATTTTTATCTTCATCCTCCTCCCCCTGCTTCGTCCGCTTCCTCCGCTTGCCCTGCTTGTCACCACCAAGAGTATCTAACCCAAAACGAGATCACTCTTCCACTTGGCGTATAGCAAAGCGGTGCATAGGTAGACAGAGGATGCAAGCAAAAGTCAAAAAGTATGACAAGGCGCAAGTAATCTTCAAACTCAGCAGCACCATTTCCCAATCGGGTAAAACAACTTTTTGGATGCCATAAGCAACGCAGTATACCAGCCAATAAGTAAAGCTCATTCGCAACAGAATTTCCTCTGTTTCTTCTAAGTCGTTCGCTTGCGGACTTTTAGTATCTGAAAGTAAAAATAGACCAGCGACACAAGCAGCAAAAGATAAAACAACAAACAAACCGTGCAAACCCTGCAAACTTTGCCAAGTTAAAAAATTTTGCATCTGCATATAGCTGTAGATTCCAAAGCTTTTCCAATTCCAATCAGTCTAAAGGAATAAGTGCCTTAGTATACAAAAATGGTTACAAACTGCAATACAGTCCCGGAAAAATTGTAAAGAAATGCAACAGATAGAGTGGTGAGAGGAAAGGCGCTGAGGATGAAGGTAATGGCTATTAATCTTACTATTTAGTATCGGTATCCTGCTGTAGTTTTTGGAGTTTTTGTTGTAGCGCTGCGGTACGCTCACGTTCAGTATTGTATTGCTGCATCACAGCTTCATGTTTGGCAAACCGAGTAGAGATCGCTGCTAACAACTCGTCTGAGGTGAACGGTTTAGTAAGATAATCATCTGCACCCAGCTCCATACCACGACGAATATCAGCTTTGTCAGCCATAGCAGTGAGAAAAATAAATGGAATTGTTGCCGTCTTCGAGTTTTGGCGTAAAATAGCCAGGACTTCGTACCCATTGATTTCAGGCATCATCACATCACAAATAATTAAGTCAGGTAAATGTTCCTGCGCCCACAGTGTTCCAAACAAGCCATTTTCAGCACCAACAACATCAAACTCCTCAAGCTCAAGTATTTCTACAAGATTGGCTCTAACTAGCGGCTGATCTTCAATCACTAAAATTTTTTTCATCTGTTTATACCTATTTATTCAAAAAAAATCTAACCGTAAATGTTGTGCCAACTCCGACTTGACTTTCTACAGCAATTTGACCGCCGTGTAAGTCTACAAACTTTTTCACAATAGCCAGCCCTAATCCCGTACCTGAAATTGTGCCAACATTGCTAGCTCGGTAAAAGGAATTAAACAATTGAGCTTGGTCTGCTATAGGAATGCCAATGCCTCCGTCTCGAACGTGAAAAATAGCTTCTCCTTGTTTACAAACTAAGTCAAAATGTACACTACCGCCTTGGGGAGAATACTTAATGGCATTTGAAAGTAAATTACAAAGGATGTGCCACAGCAGTTTTTCATCTAGGTAAGCATTAGTAGATTGCTCCTGAGTACAAAAGGCAATTATGTGCTTGTTCGCAGTTAATTGGATCTCTTCTATCAAGTCACGGCAGAATTGGACGAGATTCAGATGTTTTGGCTGAAACTCTAGTTTACCGGCCTCTGCTTTACCTATCAAAAGCACATCATTCAACAAACCAGTCATATGTTTGACAGTTAATTGAATCCGTTGGAGATGGTTGAGTTTTTTCTCTTCTGTCAACTTGTGGCTGTAACGTTCAAGTATGTCCGTAGAAGATAAAATTGTGGCTAAGGGAGTACGGAACTCGTGAGATGCCATAGTGACAAAACGGGATTTTAGTTTGCCGAGTTCTTTTTCTTTCTCTAAGGCTTTACGAATATCTTCTTCTGCCCGCTTACGTTTAGTAATGTCAGTGGCAATCCCGCAGACAGCGTAGGCAAATCCGGTAGGGTCATAAAGCGGGAACTTGATCGATAAGTATGTGTGTATACCATCATCATGAGGGATAAGCTCCTCCCACTCCAAAGCTGTTTTGGCTTCAAGTACGCTTTGATCGTTAGCTCGATATATTTCTGCCATTTCTTTCGGGAATAGATCGTAGTCAGTCTTTCCTTTGACCTCCTGTGCAGCGATATGGAAAAGTGTTTCGTACCACTGGTTAACTAAAATGTATCGACCCTGCGTGTCCTTAACGTAAATCAGTGCTGGAGAGTTATCCAAAATCGCCTGTAGTCGTTCCTCACTTTCTCGTAGTGCCGCCTCTACCCGCAGGCGCTCAACGATCTCATGTCGCAATTGTTCGTTAACTTTGCTTAACTCGGCTGTGCGTTCTGCTACTCTGATTTCTAGCCGATCATGAGCTTGTTGTAGTGCCGCCTCTACCTGCTTGCGCTTAGTAATGTCAACAACATAACTTCTGATCAAATCGCTTTCAGCAATATAGTGGATTGATTGTTCAAAAATTTGCTTGCCGAATTCAACTTCACGAACGAAAAATTTTTCTTTGCTATTTTGAACTCTTGAAAGTAACTCTGCTAAGATTGGATGTTGTAATTGAGCTTCTCGAAGACCTGGAAACTGTGCGATCGCTGCTGGATTGAGATAAGTAATTGTCCCTTTCAGAGTAATCTCAATAATTGGATTGGATAATAATTCAGGAAAAGAAGCTAACCGAATAAGAGCTGATTCAATAGAATTTTCAAACTTGATATTCGGTGCAGCTATAGTTTGAAAAGGCTGGTTTAAATTTGATAGAGAACTTGAGATTTTATTAGCTTCATCAAGTGCTATTACACCTAAATCTAATCCGTTAGAGTTAGCGTAATACTTTACTTTAACATCCGAGCCAAATACGATCGCATCCCCATGTTTGAGGTCGTGGGAGAAACAGCGTTGACCGTTGACAGTCAGTCCATTGGTACTACGGTTTCCTTGTAAATTCCCATCAATCAGCCGAAACAAGTAACTAGCAGTTTCAGGAATTGATATCCGTAGTAAGATAGCGTGCTGACGAGAAACTAACTTAGAATGCAGCACAATGGAGTTCGTGGAATCACGACCCATTGAATAGGTTGCATCTTCCAACTTAATCGTGCGCTTGCCTTGCTTGTCTTCAATCAACAGTAGATGTTGAATTTGCTGTGATTCCTTTTCTAACACGGTCTTTACGTAGTTATTTGAGCTGTTAATAAGAGTTTATTCTGTGAAGTTAAAACAAGGTTAATTTTTAGAAGTAGCGCTTATACAAATATGAGTTAGACGCTCTGCTTTACAGAAGATATTGGGAACAATTGCGATAATTGCTAAATCAATATTTGAATACGATGGGTAAAGGATTATATTTATTCACACGCTTGTTGCATAATTGCAAAGTTTTTCTTGTAGTCAGTAACTTCTCAAATTCCAAGGCTGGTAATGGACAACTGAATAAATAGCCTTGAATTTCATCACACTGCTGTTGACGGAGGAAAGTAAGTTCTGCTTCTGTTTCCACACCTTCCGCGATCGTTTTTAAACTTAGGCTGTGTGACATTTGAATAAGTGCTGTGACAATTGCCGCATTTTTTGAATTGTTATCAACATTATCAACAAAGCACCTATCAATTTTTAACCTGTCGAATGGAAATTTATTTAAGTAGCTTAAGGCAGAATAATCAGTACCGAAATCGTCAATTGATAATTGAACTTCCAGTGACTTCAGTTCATTCATTTTTATCAAAGTGGTGGCAATGTTCTTGAGCGTAATACTTTCAGTTAGCTCTAGTTCTAAATATTTAGGAGCGAAACCAGTTTCTTGTAGTATCTGAATAAGCTTTTGAGTGAAATTTTGTTGACTTAACTGACGGCTTGAAATGTTCACTGCTATGAGTAAATAGGAAAAACCTGCTGAGCGCCAGAGCTTGGCTTGGCTGCACGCAGTTCTCAAAACCCATTCTCCAATAGGTATAATTAAGCCGTTTTCTTCGGCTATGGAAATAAATTCCGCTGGGGAAACAAAGCCTAATTCTGGATGTTGCCAACGCAACAAGGCTTCTGCTCCCACAATCTTTCCTGTTTGCAGTTCAACTTGAGGTTGATAGTAAACTTGGAACTCTCCCCGTTCTAATGCATAGTGGAGGTCGGTACCTAGCACTAGTTTTCTTAAGGATTGAACATCTATGTCTCGCGTGTAAAACTGGTAATTATCTCCCTCCTGCTGCTTAGCCAGGTAGATTGCTAAATGGGCATTTTTGATCAGAGTGTCTGTATCGCCACCGTCAACGGGATAGAGAGCAATACCAATATTCGTATTAATAAAGACTTCGTAACTGTCTAGGATAAATGGTTGGGAGAAGACATCTAATATGGTTTGAGCTAAATTAGCAGCTACTTCTTTTTGCTCAACTGCTGTTAGCATGATGGCAAATTGATCTGCTGGCAAGCGAATGATCGCATGGCGATCGCCTAAACAAGTTATCAGCCTCTGAGCTACAGCTTTAATTAATAAATCGCTAATTGAATTACCTAATGTGCTACTAATTTGATGGAACTGCGTCAAACTCAAAAGCAAAATTGGTAATAGTTGTTTGCTATTTTCGGCTTGAACTAGTAATGAGTTGAGATTATCTCGCAACCAGTTTTGATTAGGTAGATTAGTCAAATTATCGTAATAACTACGCAATTTAGTTTTGCTTCTACCTGCTTGAGTTCGGTAGTATAATGCTCCACAATAACCGCCTGCTTTTTCAGACGAGTGGCGATCGCACCCAGCAATTCATCGGTGGTAAACGGCTTAGTCAAATAATCATCTGCTCCCAGATCCATCCCTTGGCGGAGATCAATTTTACTGGCTTTAGCAGTGGTAAAAATAAAGGGAATCGCTGCGGTAGTTGGATTTTGACGCAATGCACTCAGCACGCCATAGCCGTCAAGTTCAGGCATCATCACATCGCAAAGGATTAAATCGGGTAGATGTTCCTGGGCTAACTGGACACCAACACGACCATTATTTGCTTCAATAGTGCAAAAATCCTCAAGTTCAAGGATTTGTACAGTGTTGGCTCGTAGGAGTTCCTCGTCTTCAATAACTAAAATCTTTTTCATCTTTCTGCGACCTAGTTTTGCAATGGAATAGTAACGATAAAAGTAGTGCCAACTCCGACTTCACTATTGACGGCAATTTTGCCTCCGTGTAGGTCTACAGACTTCTTAGCGATCGCAAGCCCTAGTCCTGTCCCCGAAATTGTGCCGACGTTACTGGCTCTGTGGAAAGCATCAAACAAATTAGCTTGTTCGGCTGCTGGAATACCAATGCCTTTGTCTTGAACCTGAAAAATTGCTTTTTCTTGTTCGCAAACCAGGTTAAAATGGACAGTACCACCAGAGGGTGAATACTTAACGGCATTCGAGAGCAGATTGCTGAAGATATGCCGCAGTAGTTTTTCATCCATGCAAGCAGTTGTGCATTCACTTTGACTAACAAAGGCAATTGTGTGGGTGTTAGTGGTGATTTGGATCTCTTCTACCAAGGCACAACAAAATTGCACCAGATTGATTGATATGGGCTGAAACTCTAGTTTTCCGGCTTCGGCTTTACCGATTAACAGCACATCGTTTAACAGCTGCGTCATATTTTTGACAGCAAACTGAATTTGCTCCAAGTGTTGGAGTTTTTTCTCTTCGCTCAACTTGTGGCTGTACTTGCGGATGATTTCAGCAGAAGACAAGATCGTACTCAAGGGGGTGCGGAACTCGTGGGAAGCCATAGTGACAAAGCGGGATTTAAGGTCGCCCAGTTCTTTTTCCTTTTCCAGCGCTTTGCGAATTTCTTCTTCTGCCTGCTTACGTTCGGTGATATCTTCAAAGGTGCCGAGGATGCCCACAACATTTTTTTCTAAATCGTGGAGTGGGATCTTGTTAGTCTCTAGCCAAACCTGTTTGCCATCAGCTTGGAGTAAGGGTTGGACGATGTGATATTCAGGCGTATCTGTCTCCATGATGCGATCGCACTCGCGGAAGAAGTCTGCCTGTTCCTGCTGACAATGCAAGTCGTAGTCTGTTTTCCCCACAATATCCTCTGGACTAGTCATGCCTACTGAACGGGCAAAATTGTGATTGCAACCTAGGAAGACTGACTTTCTATCCTTCCAGAAAATAGATTGTGGGATGGTATCCATGACCAGCCGCAGCATTGCTTGTGATTTCTGCAAATTATCTTCTGCCAGCTTGCGCTCAGTAATGTCACTAATGAAGCCTTCGATACCAAGCACTTCACCTTTATCATCAAATAGCTTACTGCCTTTCTCCCATAACCATTTCACCTGACCCGATTTGGTATGAATGCGATATTCAACCACATAAGATTGCTTATTGGCGATCGCTATCTCCATAGCCTTGTGAACTTTGGCTAAATCTTCCGCATGAATAATGGTGTTATAAGAACCTCTACCATTGCCTATAAGTTCTTCACTTGTATACCCTGTAAGAGTAAGGCAGCCTTCACTCAGGTATTTCATCGACCACTTAGAGTCTTTGTCACAAGAGAAGACAATACCTGGCAATGAATCAATCAGGGTAGCCAACTTTCGCTGGCTCTTCCGTAATGCCTTCTCCACCCGCATCCGCTCAATAATTTCTGTTTCTAGCGCTTGTTTGGCAGCCTCAGCCACCTTCGCCCGTAAAAGTGCCCCCTCCTTCTGCTTGCGCTCGGTAATATCAGTTTGTACGCCGATGAAGTGAGTTAATTGACCGTTCGCGTCTTTTACTGGAGAAATCGATAGTTCGTTCCAGAAAGCAGTCCCATCCTTGCGATAATTCTTTATAGTCACGCGACATTCTTGCTCCTGGCGCAGAGCTTGACGAATTTGTTCGCGCACGGCAGGGTCAGTGTCGGGACCTTGCAAAAAGCGGCAGTTGTGTCCCACAATTTCATTCTGGGAATAGCCTGTCATCCGCTCAAATGCTGGATTGCAATAGATGATCGGATGTCCGAGTTTGCTAGCATCGCTAATCACAATACCGTTGCTGGTTGCTGCCATAGCACGGCCATTTAACCGCAGCGCTTCCTCCGCCCGCTTGTAGTCGTCGATGTCTGTGTTAGTTCCAAACCAAGTGGCGATCCGACCTTCATCATCATGCATGGGTAATGCGCGTCCGAGATGCCAGCGATAGATTCCGTCAGCCACATTCTTGAGGCGAAATTCAATTTCGTAGAGTTTGCCTGTTTCAAGAGTCCTGTTCCAGCTTTCGGAACATCGTGGTAGATCGTCTGGATGCACAAAATACTGCCATCCCGAACCCAGCACTTGCTCACAGGTGCTGGCGAAGTAGTCCAGAGTGCGCTGGTTGACGTAATTAAGCCCGCCATCTGGCTGTGCCGTCCATACCTGCTGGGGAACGGCTTCCGCTAGAAAGCGAAAGCGCTGCTCGCTCTGTCGCAGTGCTTCCTCATTCCGCTTACGCTCCGTGATATCACGTTGGATAGATATCCAGTGGGTATACCAGCCTGTTTCATTTGCTACTGGCGCAAGGTTCAACTCCACCCAAAACTCAGAGCCATCTTTACGATAGTTAATCACCTCAGCCCGGATGGGCTGCCACGCCTTGAGCGCCGCGCGAATCTTATTGAGGACTGCACGGTCGGTCTTTGGCCCCTGTAAGAGACGCGGTGTCTTGCTTTGCACCTCCTCAAAGCTGTAACCAGTCATCTGGGTAAAAGCATCGTTGACGTACATAATCCGTGGCCCAGGCTCGTCAATAGTCTTAGCCTCAGCAATTAGCACTGCGTCGTTGGCGTTGACTACTACTGACTCCAGCAATCGCAGCCGTTCCTCTGTGCGCTTGCGATCGGTAACATTTCTGATTGCAATCTGGATTGCTGGTTTGCCTTGATAAGTGCCTGGTATTCCTGTTAACTCAGTATCTATAACTTGTCCGTCGAGCCGGATGAATTTTTGTTCAATCAGCTCTGCTTTCCCTTCCGCCTGAATTTGCCGAATTTGCGCCTGTAAGATTTCTCGATAGTTTGGATGGGCGAAATCTAATATTGATTTGCCGATCAGTTCCTCTGGACTGGCTGCACCAAACAGTTTTGCTCCAGTAGTATTAATGTATTCAAGTGTTCCAGCTTCGTTAGAAATAGCGATTGTTTCTGGAGAAAGCTCTACCAAAGAGCGATAACGTTCTTCGCTTTCTCTAAGTGCTACCTCTGACTGCTGGCGCTGGGCGATCGCTTTTTCCAAAGCAGCTAAATTACGTCGTAACTCCAGTTGCGTCATCACCTGTCGAGCTAGAATTTCTAGAGCTGCTTGCTGTTGGGGGCTTAAATCTCTTGGAACATAATCAATCGCGCACAGAGTACCCAGAGCAAAGCCATTTGGATCGATCAGAGGCGCGCCAGCGTAAAACCGGATACTGGGATCTACAGTAACCAGAGGATTTTCAGCAAAGCGATCGTCCTGTTGGGCATCCTGCACCACAAATATTTCGGGTTGTAGAATGGCATGAGCGCAAAACGCGATATCTCTGGGGGTTTGGGAGGCTGTCAAGCCCACCTTCGATTTAAACCACTGGCGATCGCTATCAATTAGACTAACCAGAGCAATTGGAGTTCCACAAATGTGTGCAGCCAGACGAGTAAGATCGTCAAACGCTGCTTCAGGAAGAGTGTCAAGAATCTCGTACTGATAAAGTGCATTAAGCCTGAGCGCTTCATCGTCAGGTAGAGGAGCTTTGATCATAGCTTGCCTACTTTTACTGGAATACAACCCTTGCGTTTTGCTTGATAGGGAGGAAAGCCGATTCGACTTTCACCTAGTATTCCCAAAAGTAAGATTAAGTTAATGCTTGTATTACCTAAATGTGGGTATAATGCCTAGTCCTTCCACTTGTGGCAATAATGGGATGAATGGCAACTAATATCATCACGCAAAACAACACCCGCTTCTATCGTAGGAGGAAACCAAACAGCGCTGCTCGCTCTTTATGGTAAAATAGATCAATAAAGGCTGATTCAATCAGCTGCTTTAGTACGACCGCACCACTAAGACTCCTACTTACTACTTACTTTTCATCCTTCATACTTCTTTTCAGCATTCAGGGTTTTCGCAAGCTCCAATACTCACCCAGCTACTAGAACCATCTTCCCAATGCTCTTTTTTCCATATAGGGGCATTATGTTTGAGGGTATCAATTGCATACTTACAAGCGGCAAAAGCCTCGGAACGATGGGGACAGCCTACTGCTACTAATACGCTAATTTCCCCAATTTGCAAGCGTCCAATGCGATGGTGGATCGCTAAGCGCTTCACATCAGGCCATTGTTGGCGAATATCTGCGGCAATTTGACGAAATACCTGCAACGCCATCGGTTCATATGCCTGATATTCTAGCGCTACTACTGGTTTACCATCGGTTTGATTGCGCACCATGCCACTCATAACTACTACAGCCCCATTACCAGGTTCGTCTGCTAGGGCGTAGACTTCTTCTAGAGATAGAGGTGCAAAGGCGATCGCAAAACTATCTTCTGCTCTAGCTGAAATTAAAGAAGCTAAATTAGTAGTAACTCCAGAATTGCTCATTGGGCATTAGGGTTCAAAACGACTAAATCTATTGTGCCTCGATCTGAGTACGGACTGAGGAGTTATTCAGTTGTCAGTTAACTGTTAACTATTCAATTTAAACTTCTATTTTTCCTGAAAAAATTTCGATTTTTCATCTAAAGCTAGATAATATTCGTAGTTTTTTGTCAACCTGATCATAATTTTTTTAGTATAAATACTTAAATAGATACTATAAATTAAATTGATTTAGGTTTAGATAAATAAAGTTATATAAAGCAATTTATTTCAAGTTTATTGTAAAAGTATTACTATAGTTAGAGGTAAGATTTATTTGTTTTTGCTTTAAAGCTAGCTGAGCCAAGAAAAGTGTGTATACTTTGAATCAAACAGGAGTATTAGGCGATGAAAAAATTAATTTTCTCCGAATTGAAAAATATTAGGCAAAAAGGTAGTAAAACAAATAGTAAAAACAGTAAAAACTGACTAAAAACTTTTTTTAAAAGCCAAACGATTTAGTGTCAAAAGCTTTCTTTAGGTTCGTCATTCAGAATAGGAAAAATTTATGATAGCTGTCCTGCCAAAAAATGAAGCAGTGAGGCTTAAGGCCCTGCAAGATTATAAAATTCTCGATACTGAACCTGAAGCTGACTTCGACGCGATCGCTCGTTTAGCTGCGTATATTTGTGGCGCTCCAATTGCTTTAATTAGTTTAGTCGATCGCGATCGGCAGTGGTTTAAGTCAATGGTAGGTCTGAGTGTAAGGGAAACTCCTCGCGATCTGGCTTTCTGCGGCCATGCGATTTTGCAAACAGAGAGGCTATTAGTTGTTCCAGACGCTTTGGCTGATGAACGATTTGCCACCAATCCGCTAGTCACTTCAAGTCCATATATCAGATTTTATGCAGGCGCACCGCTTATCACTCCACAAGGCTTAGCAATCGGAACATTGTGTGTAATTGACTACGTGCCAAGAGAATTAAATCCCGAACAGATAGAGGCGTTAAGAGTTTTAAGTCACCAAGTCATCACTGAACTAGAGCTTAGGCGTAAATTAACTGAGTCCAAACAAGCACAGGAAAAAATCCACGAACAAGCGGCTTTGCTTGATGTGGCAACAGATGCGATCTTGGTGAGAGATTTAAGCCACTGCATCTTATTTTGGAATAAAGGCGCGCAACGGCTGTACGGCTGGCAGGCAGAAGAAGCGATCGGTGAAAATGCACTGGAGTTGTTGTATAAAGATGTACCCAGCTTGGAAGTGGCTTTAAAAACTGTCATTCTGCTGGGTGAGTGGTCAGGTGAGTTGAATAAAGTCACAAAATCTGGCAAGGAAATTATTGTTGAAAGCCGTTGGACTTTGATGCAGGATGAAAAGGGGCAACCAAAATCAATCCTTTGTGTTGATACTGACATCACACAGAAGAAACAACTAGCAGCCCAATTCTTGCGCGCCCAACGCTTGGAGAGCATCGGCACCCTCGCAAGTGGCATTGCCCACGACTTGAATAATGTGCTGGCACCAATTTTGATTTCGGCGCAACTATTGCAGCAAAAAGCCTCAGACGAGCGAAATCAGCAGCTGCTCAAGACAGTAGAAAACAATGCCAAACGGGGAGCATCTTTAATTAAGCAAGTGCTGTCGTTTGCGCGTGGAGTCGAAGGTAAGCATACAATTTTGCAACTGAGGCATTTAATTACAGAGTTTAAGCAGATTATTAGACAAACCTTCCCCAAATCGATCTCTGTTTACACGGATGTACCAGCAGATCTTTGGACTGTCTCTGGAGATGCTACCCAACTGCATCAGGTACTGATGAACCTTTGCGTTAATGCTCGTGATGCGATGCCCAAAGGTGGCACATTGAGTATTAATGCTGAAAACGTTTTGATTGATGAAAACTACGCCGCGATGCATCTGGAGGCGAAAGTTGGTTCCTACATTGCGATCGCAGTAACTGATACTGGCATGGGGATGTCTGGGGAAGTTGTGGAAAGAATTTTTGAGCCATTTTTCACCACTAAAGAGTTGGGTCAAGGCACGGGGTTAGGTTTGTCTACAGTTATGGGCATTGTCAAAGGCCACGGTGGCTTTGTGAATGTCTGTAGTGAAGTAGGCAGCACAAAATTTAAGGTGTACTTGCCAGCAGTGGGGGTAAAGGAAAACCAGCCATCGCCGCAAGTCGAACTAGTGCGAGGCAATGGAGAATTAATTTTGGTGGTGGATGATGAAGTGGCAATTCGAGAAATTACTAAAATCTCGTTGGAAACTCATAATTATAAGGTGCTGACAGCTAGTGATGGGATTGAGGCGATCGCGTTGTACGTGCAGCACCGCCATCAAATTAGTACGGTGTTAGTCGATCTAATCATGCCATCAATGGATGGATTTACTACAATTCGCACCTTGCAAAAACTTAACCCTCAAGTCAAAGTAATTGCCATGAGTGGACTGGCTTCAAACACTCAAGTGACGCCTAGTTTGGGTAGTGGTGTCAAAACCTTGTTGTCCAAACCTTTCACAACTGGGGAATTGCTCAAAGCGATCGACGAGTTATTGAAGGCAAAATCAATCGCAGGTAATTGGTAATCGGTTTGTTGCCAAACAAAGGCAGCTATGCCAGGAGCAGGGGCGGTGAACTCTTTCCCAAGGCTACCCAGCATCACTAAATCTGCCTGGGCTTCAAACTCTTGGAAACTATCTACCAGGAAGCCTGTGTGATGGGTGAATTTCACGTTGCTCAATTTCTGGGTAGCAAAAAACTGCTCTGCATCCTGAAGAATCAGTTTGGCTCTGTGATGGTTAAGTTTGGCTTTTTCGTGTTCCAAATCCACCAGCTTATTTAACAGCTCCTTAGAGGCATCAATGCCAATACTGCCGCTAGAAGTTGCCTGTTGTTGCAACTTTTTGGCTGCGGATATCTGTTACGTAAAGCACCTCAATGGATGCATCCAGACGAGAGGCTAACCAGGCTGCATATCGATAGCTGCTTTGAGAAAAAATGGAACCGTCGGTACGCAGAAGAATTCTTTTCATGATTGTGTTGATGATTAGTGGCTGGCGAGGGTTTCTACTGCGCCAGGTTTATCGTGAACGCCTAGTTTATCGAGCAATGTAGCGCTAGCCTCGTTCAGACCAATCAACTCAACTTCGGCACCCATGCGGCGAAACTTGAGTACCACTTTGTCAATGGCTGCGATCGCTGCTTGATCCCAGAGATGAGCATGGGTTAGGTCAATCGTCACTCGCTCAAGTTCTTCTTTGAAATCAAAAGCAGCCAGAAACTCATCGGTTGAGACAAAGAACAATTGACCTGCAACGCTGTAGGTGCGATGGGTTTTGTCAGAACTGATAACGGTGTCAACGAAAACCACTTTGGCAATCTTGCGCGAGAAGAAAACGGTGCTGAGTGCCACGCCAATCAGCACTCCAATCGCCAAGTTATGAGTCAGCACAGTGATAAAAACCGTCGTAATCATTACGGCGGTTTCACTGCGGGGTACTAAATGGATGTTTTTGAGCGAAGACCAGCTAAACGTGCCGATGGAAACCATAATCATGACTGCCACCAGGGATGCCATTGGAATCTGCCTTACCCAGTTGCCCAGTACCAGAATGAAGAACAGTAACAAAACTCCTGCACACAAAGTTGAGAGGCGCTTTCGTCCTCCTGATTGGATATTAATCACTGATTGACCAATCATGGCGCAGCCTGCCATACCGCCGAAGAACCCGGTTACAATATTGGCGATTCCTTGACCCTGAGCTTCTCGATTCTTGTCGCTGGGAGTATCAGTCAGTTCGTCAAGTAGCGAAGCCGTCAACAGCGACTCCAGCAGTCCCACCGCTGCCAACGTCAGAGCGTAGGGAAAAATAATCCGAATCGTCTCAAAGTTGAAGGGTACAGCAGGCAAGCTAAATAATGGTAGAGTGGTAGGCAACTCGCCCATATCGCCGACTGTAGGCACATCAATTCCTGCAAAGATGGAAGTTGCCGTTAGAACAACGATCGCCACTAGCGGCGATGGCACTGCTTTGGTCAGGCGCGGCAAGAGATAAATAATTGCTAGACCTACAGCCACCATGACATATACCTGCCAAGAAACCCCAGTTAGTTGCGGTAACTGTGCCAAGAAAATCAATATTGCCAGAGCATTGACGAAGCCCACCATCACCGCTCGCGGAACATACTTCATCTGGCGACCAAGCTTCGCCCAGCCAAAGAGAATTTGGAGAAGCCCTGTTAGAATTGTGGCGGCTAAGAGATACGGTAATCCGTATGCTTTGACTAATGTGGTTATCACTAGTGCCATAGCACCTGTAGCAGCTGAAATTAAACCAGGGCGACCACCTACGATCGCTGTCACTACTGCAATACAGAACGAGGCATATAGCCCCACTTTTGGATCGACACCTGCAATGATGGAAAAGGCGATCTCTTCAGGAATCAGGGCTAACGCCACGACGCTACCCGCCAAAATGTCTCCTCGGACGTTGGAGAACCATTCTCGCTTCAAAACGCTTGTGTTCAAGTTGACCTCTGCTTAGGGATTTAATTAGAAATACAGGTGATAAATGGGATCTGGCGCTGGATGCCGCGCACTGGAAACGCACAAAAACCGAGCAGAGCGCAGCCACAGCGGTTCTTCAAATCAACCTCTGTTTCTGCCTGTTATTAGAGTTGAGAGAAATGCATTTAGGAAACAACTAAATGGAATATCAGGCATCGCACCCTAGACATTAGGGTGGAAAATTACCTTGCCCGACACTGCCCAAAAAGCTCTTAAGCATCATAATATTACCTAGGTCTAACCACCATCAAACATTACCTAAGCGTGTCAAACTTAGGGATAATTCCTTAATGGGAGCTGATCGCGCCTGTGTAACTATTTGCAACAAAAATATAAACTTCATCCACTAGTGGATTGAATAATCGGTTAATGCTGAAGCTGAATCTCTGGGTAGTTTTTTAGAAGTGTGGATGAGTTATCTAAACTGCCCGACTAAATCGATCGCGATTGATGAAAAGCCGATGAGTACATCATGCAAATCAACACAGGCGCGAAAAGTAAATCGTTTTTCGAGTTAAAGGCAGCAGCATCCTGTCTTCTGACGCTGTACTTCTGCCTTCTTCATTCTGGTTTGGATGTAATCACTTCAGTTGGGCGCAGGATCTTCTCGCCTAGATGAAAGCCTCGGCGGACAATTTTAGTAATTGTTCCATCTTCTAGATCTGTTCTGACTTCGCGATCGACTACGCGGCATAGATTGAAATCTGGTTGGGTTCCTTCGAGTTCTATCGGGATGACTTGGCGCTTTTTCATCACACTCAGGAACTTGCGGTGAACTGCACCTAACGATTTAGGCAAGCGTTGAAGAAATTCTGGACTAGGGTTGGGGTTGTTTGCCAAGTAGTCAAGCAATAATTCTAAAGCGTCTCCAACTTCCAACAGTTCTAAGAAAAGGTCTTCGTTTGCTGCTGTGGCTTGGGTTTGCTGTTCTCGCAAGGATTGTTGGAGTGAAATTCTTTCCTTGTAAAGAGTTCCTAGTTCTTGCTGGAGGCGATCGCGTACTTCTCGATCGAGGGCGTAAGTTTGAGGTGCATCAGACACGGGAAATCTCTCTAAATAGTAACGGCAGTGTTTTGTTTATTCAAGTTTGCATTCGAGTATAGAGGCGATCGCTCGTTTGCTGACACGGGGCGACGCGCATCATCGGTGACTACATCATCTGTGCTGGAATCTAAAGGTAGCCACTCTAAGCTTTCCTCTGCGGCTGCTTGGGCGATCGCTCCTTCCAGTCCATCAAATTCTGATAGTAACATCAGTGTTGGTACTGGTCGATCCAGTGCTGATAAATCGCTATATTTAAATCGCTTAATTATAGGTAAAATAGGACGCAAATAGTCAGCGATGATGCGTTCTTCAGCTTTCATCAGGCTCTTTTGAGCCTTAGCAATGACATCTACGAGGTATTGTTTTCGCTTCATTGCCACTGCTACAGCCTTTGTAATTTCGCCTTTTGACGCAGCTGGTGAAACTCCTAAAATATCGTAAGGATTATTCTCCATTACATAGCTCCTAATACCGTAATTTTAGTTGACGATAAACTTCTTGAAATGCTGGTTCATTTGGGCAAACTTCGTATGCTGATTTTCCTAACTGGTAAATTATTTCAGATGGCATTCGTTGTGTTTCAGCGCCTTTAATCTTTTGTGATGCTTGCTTCAAAGATATTTGTTCTTTCGCTAGTTTGTCTCTGATTTGTTCTGCTTTGTATTCAGCCAGATAGCTTTTAGCTGCTTGACTAGGCAGGAGATCGCACCAAGATTGAGCAAACTCCAAATGTTCTTCAAAATCTGAAATAGCCCCGCGCTGTATTCCGCACAATCTATCTAATTCTTTTTGCCAATCAATTGAAGCTCTAATCTCTGCCCATGCTTGATTGAGAGTAATCGCTGCCTCGCGCCATTTGTGCTGCTGTAGCAGATAGCAACCTTCGTGGTAAGCTACAAATTTTTGTCTAAATAATTCTGCTTCACCAGTAGGTTTATTTGAGGATTTAAGTTGTATGGCTCGTTGAATATCTCCTTCTTCACAAGCAGCAACGGCTAACCCCCAAGGAGTATAAAGCGTTCCCCAAAGCTCTGCCGGAAACTTTATTGTTTTTAATTTTTCCTTGTGCAGTTCGTAGCAACCTGGTGTTATATATACTTCTTTTACTCTTAACCCTGTTGTTGGAGGATTGCCCATTAATTTTAGAGCAACCATTTCCAAACGATAGCGAGCGCGTAATTTCAAATACTGATTAATATCCCGACCTTTAAAAGCATCAATTGCTGCTTCCAAACGTCGCTGTAAATCTAAAGCTACTGAATCATAGTCAACAGGAGTATTACCCAACCAAGACAAATCTTTCAACGCTGGATCGTTGCGTAAATTTGCCAATGCTGCCGATAAAGCAATAATCAAATCGTGTAAAGATTCAAAATCTCGCGTCTCTACAGGTTCACCTAAAGCGTAGTAATAATTTGCTACTACCCAATTGTGTAAAGAGTTAATATTAGGCTGTTGAATCCAGACTTGTTCCACTTTTCCGGCAATAGTTCCCCAGTCTGAATTTTGCCAAACTGCGTTTTCTATCCGAGCTTGAATATGGTCATCTAAATTTGCTTGTACCAACGAGTCAGCACCAAATTTTTGGATAAATGCAACGCTAGCTGTCTTAGCTTTTTCCAGATTCTCATTTTTAACGAGTTGCTCAATATTTTGAATCGCTAGTAAGCGTTGCCTTTGGGCTAGACTTTTGAGAATTTCTCTTTGAGATTCAATTGCTACATGAGTTAAGGATTGCCATTCTCGATGGGCTGGTTGTAAATTACCTTGATTGGCATGGGCAAATCCCCGCAGGTAAGCAGCTTGTTCTCCAGATACATTTTCCAGGTGAGATAGTGCCGTTGTCCAATCCTCTATTTTAATCGCCACAATTCCTAAGCGGATCTGGCAGTCTGTGGGATCGCTCAAAAAGGCTTTAGCTTCTTCATACATGAATGCTGCCCCTTGTAAAGCACCCATTTTCTCGGCATTCAGCCCTTAACGAAACTTTTCTCTACCTTTGACAGTGCGTTGTGGTTGTTCTAGTGATTCGATGCCGTCTCGACGGGAAAATTTAGATAAGGCAGATTCCAATAGAGCGATCGCACTGCGTAATTTTCCTTCTCCAAAAGCTTGTTGTGCTTGTTGTAGGGCAGCTTCATAGGTTTCTTCATGTTGGATTTGGGCAATACAGACAGCGATCGCTGCTTTCACCGACTGGGTAGAATACAGTTGTTCGGCTTGATAGTAAGCCGCAAGTGCTACTTTGAAGAACTGCCATTGTGTCTGTAGTTCTGCCTCTTTCACCAGTTGCTGAAACTGCTGCCGCTGTTTTAGTTCCCTTTTACAAGAGTTGATTGTGAGTAATACCGACTCATCGGAGATAATTTGATAACAGCGCTCATAAAGGGCAAGAGCTTCTGAAAAGCTTTGCTTTTTCAGAGGGTTGCCAGTATCCTTTTTCAACAATGCTTTAGCCGAAGCCGCTAGTTCGTCAGCTTCGGCTATTTGCCTACGCCACTTCTCTAGCTGCTGCTTGAGTTGTTCTAGCAGATTACCCAATAGCCAGGAACGAATCAAACGCTCCCAAAATTGAGGCTGGGAAGACCGCGGCGAGAGACTTTTCAACTATCTGGGCGGCTTCCCGTAGGTGCTTGTCGCGGGCGAGTTGTTCTGCTTTTTGGGCTGCTGTTTTAGATTTGGATGCTTGCTTCCAACAATCAACAATTCCCACCCCTAGTAAGACTTTGCTTAAAACATTAAGGAGGATCATTTCAGCCCTCACAGTTTGGTTGTTTTAACACTTCGCCCACATCGATTAAGTTCGGGTGGGATTGCAATTGAGGATTAGCCTTAACCATCACCTGCCATGAATTACCCTTGCCACAAAACTTTTCAGTTAGTATTGAGAGATTATCTCCAGGCTTTACCGTGTATTGACGGGTAAGGGGCGATACTCCTCTTTCCCCTCCCCCTTCCCTAGTAGGGAAGGGGGCTGGGGGGTTAGGTACGAGAGGTGTTTTGTCTCCCTTAATTGCAACTGAACTCGGAGAATTAACCGTATTTCTGACTAACTGCGGCTGTAAGAATAGTACGACAGTTGTAGATAAATAATAGCTAGAATGTATGTAGAGCAATAGATATCATCTTATGGTTCTACTACACTCAAACATAAAGAAAGCAGATAAAGAAGCAGTTGAACCAGTATTGGAACAGCTTGAGGAGCTGGAAAAACGTATTGCTTCTCGCTTCGCCCGCTTAGAAGCTAAAGAAGCAGCACTGGCATATATCAAAGGACTAATCAGTCCAGTGGAACGAAAAAATAGGAGCGCAATTGGCTGAAGCTATAGGAGATAAAGATCCTTACAGATTTCAGCATTTGTTAAATCGTGCTTCTTGGGATGCGGATGCAGTGCGAGATGATTTGAGAGACTATGTTGTAGAACATTTAGGAGATGATAATGCAGTACTTATTGTTGATGAAACTGGATTTTTGAAGAAGGGGGATAAATCAGTTGGAGTACAAAGACAATACTCCGGTACGGCAGGTAGAACTGAAAATTGCCAAGTGGGAGTGTTTTTAGTTTATGCCACCTCTCATGGTCATACATTTATTGATCGCGAGTTGTACCTGCCTAAAAGTTGGACGAGCGATCGCAAACGTTGCGAACGAGCAGGTGTACCAGAGAATGTAGAATTTGCGACGAAATTACAACTAGCGCGAAAAATGCTGGGGCGAGCTATGGATGCAGGGATTCCGGCAAGGTGGGTGTGTGCTGATGCATTGTATGGCACTGACCATCGGCTACGGCAATTTATTGAAGCGCGAGGACTCAATTACGTTTTAGCAGTAAGTTATGACCAAACAATTTGGGTGGGCAAGAGCCAACACCCTTGTGGATGCAATTATTAGGAGAATAGACGGGTCAGCTTGGCAGACTTTAAGTGCTGGTAATGGTTCAAGAGGAGAACGGCTATATCAATGGGCATTAGCGACATTTGAGCAGACAAAAAACCCTCAACTATAACGCTTTGTACTGGCTAGAATCCAGTTAGAAAATCCAGGTAAAATTACTTATTATTTAGTCAGTGCGCCCGTTGGTACTGGGTTACAAGAAATAGTCTTGGTTGCAGGCGTGCGCTGGACGATTGAAAGCTGTTTTCAAAGTGCTAAAGGCGAGGTTGGTCTCGATCAATATGAAGTACGTTCTTGGCCCAGTTGGTACCGCCACATTACCTTATCTCTATTAGCGCATGCATTTCTTACAGTGTTAAAAGCCTCAGTCATTGAGGTAAAAAAAGGGGCAATTCCGCCAGAAAGCAGCTTGTTCGAGTTCAAAAAGAAACGTGGCTTTTATTATCTTTAACGTTATCAGAATTGAGAAAATCACTCGGATATTTATTTCAAGAGAAATTACTTTCCCTTCAGCAGCGATTATACTGACTAAGTTGGCGCAGAAGGCATAAAACTATCGCCCAATACTACCACTACAAACGCCGCAGCGCAAGGTTTTCAGGCGATCTACAACTGTCGTACTAAAACTCTTACCAAATAAACAGTAAATTTACTGAACTTTATAGAATGATAAAAAGTTAAAAAATAATAAGTCACTGAGATATCGTAACAATGGATGCCTACCAGAGAGTAATAGGATCTATAGCAGCAAAGTCATTAATGTTAACTTCTAACTTAAAGCATAAAGTAGCTGTACCAGTAATTTGTATAGCACCGATGGTACACTACACAAATAAAGTAACAAAAAATGGTTATGAAGGATCAAGTTATATTAGAAGTACAGGTTCATTAAAAGATTTTAAACTAGCTTCATTAGTTTCAAGTTATGTAATGCTTAGATTACTTGAGCAAATAAATGCATCTGTATTAATTCAGTATACTGCTAAGTTTTGTCATTTTCCCGATGAACTATTTGCAAGACATTCAAATAATGCCATAGCATATTTTAAAAACATCAGTAGACAACAGTTTAGCTAAAAGTTTTTGAG
>QQTW01000278.1_pt1 | contig 31306 bp, 21 predicted proteins | sample 1904831 | NCBI WGS metagenome assembly QQTW01 (sample SAMN09435610, study PRJNA476489) | Subsurface metagenome, whole genome shotgun sequencing project.
ATAGCCATAACCAAATTGGCAAAGTAATTAATAATCCCCCAGAACCCACAGCTAAAGCCGTAACGCTTAAATCGCGGTCAAGATTGTAAACTTCGGCAATTACTATTGTGGCAAAGGCGGGAGGCATTGCCATCTGTAAAACGATCGCTAGCTTCGCGCCGCCCGTTATCCCAAATAAAGATAAAATACTTCCCAAAAATAACGGCACTAATAGCATTTTGATACTCAAACTAATAGATGCTTTGGGTAAGCTATGCCAAGAATTTAATTGACGCAAACGCATACCAATCAACACTAACGATAAAGCCACAATCGCCCAACCCAAATTATGTAAAGTCGCCTCCGCAAGCGCAGGTAAAGGAACTTGTCGAAATAGCAACCCAGCCCCAAAACTCCATAAACTAGGATTAATGGCGATCGCCTTTAATAACTGCCATTGATTTTGTACCCCGCCGCCATAAGCCGCCGCTATAACAACCCCCAATCCATACGCGCCTAGCGTCGTCCCTAATAAGTCGTAAAACAACGCATAGCCAAAGTATTGAGTCCCGACAAAAGCCAAAGTTACCGGATAGCCCAAATACCCAGTATTTCCGACCATTGCCGCTAAGATAAAACTACCTTGAGTAGGTTTGCTCCAAGAATTTACAGCAGTTTTGCGATTACTTTGCCAATTTATCCACATCCATGCTAAACCCGCGCCTAAAAAGATCGCTACCCATGCAACAACTGGTGCAACCCAAATAGCTCCCGATAAATCGGTTTGACGTAAAAAAGCTACGATGCTGAGGGGAACTCCTACCCAAAATAGAAATTGCCCCAAATAAAGAGGAATAGTTGCTGGAAGTTTGCCACCCAACACAAACCCCGATAATACTAAAATGACTAGCGGCAGGTAGAGTTGTAAAAGCTTCATCAACCACCAAAACGTAAAGATACTTTAAGCATAGTTATGAAGACTGTAAAGCATCTCGGCAGTTAATTACTCCTTAGTCTAAAATTGGCTAGTGGCGAGTCAACAATTGCAGGAGTTGGTTTGTGGATAAGGCGAGGTTTTCAAAAAAACCAAAAAAGGTTTCCGCCCGCTCTTTAGATGATATTCCAGAGGCATTAAGGGATAATCGTCAAGTTACCCCTCGTCGCCGCTTTAAATCGGTGGCGCTAATTGGTGGTGTAGTTGGGTTAGGAGTAATGGGCGCTTTCGCCTTAATATGGGCTTTGACTGCTAATCAGCCTAGTAAAGTTAGTCAATCTTCTGTTGTAACTCCCGTACCAGCACCAAGCGATCGCCAAATTGATGAAAATGTATTGCTAGGACACTTTTTATATACTGAAGCATCACAAAAAGATTTGCAGCCAATTACAAGCGATCGCCGTCTCAAGCTCCGCAAAGCCGCCGCTCGGCAATTTAGAGCCATGAGCGCCTCAGCACGAGCCTCTGGAGTGGTTTTAGTGCCAATTTCGGGTTTTCGCTCTATTAAAGACCAACAGCACTTATTTTTTGATGTGAAGGCGCAGCGCGGACAAAGTGCTACTAAACGCGCCGAAGTCAGCGCACCGCCAGGATATAGCGAACATCATACAGGCTACGCGGTAGATATTGGTGATGGGAGAGCGCCTGCTACAAACTTAAGTACCAGCTTTGACAAAACGAGAGCTTATAAGTGGTTGTCAGCCAATGCAGCGCGTTATAGCTTTGAATTGTCTTTTGCCAAAAATAACCGTCAAGGAGTAAGTTACGAGCCTTGGCATTGGCGTTATGTAGGCGATCGCGATAGTTTAGAAACATTTTATAAAGCTCAAAATCTCAAATCCCGTCGTCCTAATCCCTAACAGCTTTTGCCTGGTGCTTTATACTTATTTTCGAGCTATTACAAAGAAAGCCGTTGCATCGTTCCATATTCCGTTGTTTGTAGCTAACGCCTCAACTGCTCTTAAATATTCCACCTTCAATTGTGCTAATTTATCTGGCGATAGTTGGAACACTTGATGTCCACAAGCACTATTTGAGTTTCCCTACCAAGCACTTTGGGCTTCGCTAAGATAATATCAGCACCGCGTCGGCGGGTTGTCTTGTTGGTCGAACGCGGAGCGGTCATAGAGAATTCAAGAATTTGGTCAAGCAAGACGTTCGCTATAAAAAAGATTATTCCTTCATTTTCACCACCACTATCCTTCCGGGCGATCGACTAGCAGCAAAATTTCCTAGGGATTCGATATAAACTGATGTGGTGTAAGAACTTAAGTTGAGAACTCTTATGGATGCTGCGGCACTTTGGCAACGCTATCAAAACTTGCTTTATTACGATGAGGGACTGGGATTTTACTTAGATGTCAGTCGCATGAGGTTTGATGATGATTTTGTGGCAGCGTTGCAACCGAAGTTTGACCGAGCATTCGCAGCAATGGCAGATTTGGAACGAGGAGGAATTGCAAATCCCGACGAAAACCGTATGGTTGGACACTATTGGTTGCGAAATCCCGAACTTGCTCCTAACCCAGAAATCAAACAAAGTATTATCCAAACTGTAGATAAAATTGAGGTTTTTGCTAGAAATATCTTAAATGGTACTATCCACCCACCCCAAGCGGCTCATTTTACAGATATTATTTCAATTGGTATTGGTGGCTCTGCCCTTGGTCCGCAATTTGTCGCCGAAGCTTTAGCCCCAGATTTTCCACCTTTAGGGATTCATTTTATTGATAATACCGATCCTGCGGGTATAGATCGCATTCTCACGCGGCTACGAAATCGCTTGTCTAGTACCTTAGTATTGGTAATTTCTAAGTCTGGGGGAACGCCCGAACCGCGTAATGGCATGATTGAAGTTAAAAAAGCTTACGCTGGTCATAACTTAGACTTTAGTAAATATGCGATCGCTATCACTAGCGAAAACAGTAACTTAGATAATCTGGCAAAATCTGAAAACTGGCTGGCAACTTTTCCCATGTACGATTGGGTAGGCGGACGCACTTCGGAGTTATCCGCCGTAGGGCTACTTCCGGCTGCTTTGCAAGGCATCGATATTCGCGCTATGCTTGCCGGGGCGAAAGAAATGGATAATCTTACTCGCATCCCCAATATTAAAAATAATCCTGCCGCACTACTAGCTTTAGCTTGGTACTATTCTGGCAACGGACGCGGGGAAAAAGATATGGTTGTGTTGCCCTACAGAGATAGCTTGTTGTTATTTAGCCGTTATTTACAACAGTTGGTCATGGAGTCTTTGGGTAAGCAAAAGGATTTAGATAATCAAACAGTCAATCAAGGTATTGCCGTTTATGGGAATAAAGGTTCTACCGACCAACACGCCTACGTCCAGCAGTTGCGCGAAGGGGTAGCGAACTTTTTTATGACCTTTATTGAAGTATTAGAAGATCGGTTAGGCACTTCGGCGGAAGTAGAACCTGGGGTTACTTCTGGCGACTATCTCTCAGGATTGCTACAAGGCACTCGCCTCGCTCTCTACGAAAATCAGCGCGACTCGATTACAGTAACTATTTCCCAACTAAATCCGCGCATGGTTGGCGCTTTAATTGCGCTTTACGAACGTGCGGTAGGACTTTACGGCTTTTTGATTAATGTCAACGCTTACCATCAGCCTGGTGTAGAAGCAGGAAAAAAAGCGGCGGCGGCAGTATTAGACTTGCAAAGAAAAATCTGTCAGATTATCGAACAAGAAAAAACCCCCTTATCTTTAGTTGAACTTGCCAAAAAAGCTGGGGAATTAGACCAAATTGAGGTAATTTATAAAATCTTGCGCCATCTGCACGCCAATAAACGCAGTATTGTTTTGCACGGCAATTTAGGAGATCCCAATAGTTTAGAAATATCTGCTCTTTGATACATTTTTTTCCTCCTTATCATAGATTGGTTAATTATTGTTGCTTAAGCAACATATTTTTAATTTTTTCCGACTTAGATTGAAGGCTATTCAATTGATAGGAGGCGGATATGAGTGCAGCTAGGGGGATTAAAATTCATCCATTGACTTCTACAAAGGGGGGTATGACAAATTTTTATACCCCCCAAACTAGCAATCGAACTATTTTGGTACAAGTTCCGCCCCACACTATTGAGGACTTATTTGTTCACAAGGCGCAAACAGATCAGTTATTAGTAGTAAAAGGTCGTCTTGTACTTGTAACTTTGATTAACCGACGCTACGAGTACGTGGCTTTAAGCGATCGCGCTCCCGTTGTAGTAACTATCCCCCCTGGAGTACTGCACGGCGCAATTAACCTCGACCCCGATCCTTGTGTAGTAGTAAATGCAGTATTGCGACATGGAAAACCAAGCGATCGCGATTATATGCCGCGATCGCGACCCATACCTTACGATCTCAATGCCGCTCAAACTGCGTTAAAAGAACTTGAAACAAAGCTCGCTACCCCAGACATAGTAGCTGCGCGCTGCCCATAGCCTAAATTATGTTAATTCTCCCCGCCTTCAAGCGGGGACTTGCTCTATAGCGATCTTAATTGCACCTTAGCTAAACCGAGCGAGAGCGACCTAAGTTTTTAGCTTCCATCGCTGGAATTTTATCTGTTGTAAAGTCTTCATCAGGGTAGTATTCTTTAGAACTATAGGAATTGTAGCTATTTTGATCGTAATTTATCCCATTAACGACTAAGCCTAAAACATTTTGACCTGACTGTTCTAAAAACTCTTTAGCTGTAGTAGCACTAGCCGTATTTACTACTCCAGGTCGAACTACCAATAAAATACCATCAGCTATTTTGCCTAAAATAGCTGCATCAGCGCCGATATTTAAGGCTGGAGTATCAATAATTACAAAATCATAATTATTGGAAAAATTATCAATCAACGAAGTCATGCGTTTAGATTCAAGTAAAGGCATTGGGTTTGGTGGTATAGCACCCGCAGGCAGTACCGATAGATTAGGCATAACTTTTTTGATTGCTGTTTTTAAATCTCCCTTATTCACAAGCACGTTACTCAATCCCACCTGATTGAGCAAATTCCATATCTTATGTTGAGAGGGTTGGCGCGTATCTGCGTCTATCAGTAAAACTCTACGCTCCGACTGAGCCATTGTCACTGCTAAGTTAGCGCACAAAGTTGATTTGCCCTCTTGAGGTATAGAGCTAGTTACGACAATAACTTTTAGTTCTTTGTCTGAACTTAGAAAGTTCAAGTTAGCTTGAAATGTTCGGTATGCTTCACTAATGGGCGATCGCGGCAAATCTCTTGCCACAATTACTGGTATATCTTGGTCTAAATCTTTTTTGCCAAAAAACGGAATTAGTCCGAGTAAAGTACCGCCAAAAACTTCTTTTGCTTCCTTGACTGTCTTGATAGAAGTATCTAGAGCATCTAAAAGCAGGGCGCTACCTACACCTAGCAGTAAACCTAGTAAGACCCCTAAAGCTATAGTTGCTTCATCATTATTACTAATGGGTGATTCGGGTTCTTCGGCTATTTCGATTAGCCGAGCATTTCCTACTACTCGGTTTTCCTCGACGCGGATTTCTTCCAGCCTCCGCAAAAGAGTTTCATAAGTAGATTGAGCGGCTTTTACTTCTCGTTCTAGTTCTCCTCTACGTTGCTTTAGCGCTGGCAAAATATTTGCCCGTTGCTTGTAATTGGCTAATACATTCGATAAAGCTGCTACTTGACTATTCAAACCCAAGCGTTTTGTCTCTAATTGAACGAGATTGGTTGTAATTTGTTGCTGAAGTTCTCCAACTTGCAATTTTTCACTAGGCGGTTCGCTATTATTAGTAGAACCCAATACTTGTTGCACTCGTCCTTGCAACAGTCCTTCTAGAGAAGCTTTTTTACTTTTTAGATCGACTATTTTAGGATGTTCTTCTTGATAGATAGTTAGCCCGCTTGCTAACTGGCTTTCTACTTGCTGTAGTTCTTCCAGCGCTCTTTGTACCCCAGGGGACTGACTAACAGAACTTGCGGCTATAGCTTGCTGTGAGTTCATACCCAACAATTCTTTTTGTAATGCTTGAGATTGAGTATTCGCATCTACAAGCTGAACTTGGGCGGTGCTAACTTGACTTTCTAAGTTCGCAATTACATCTACTGCCGATTTTGCTTCTCCTTCTAAGTCTAATATATTGTTCTGCTCCTCAAACTTGCGTAAGACTTCTTCAGCTTGACGGACTATAGCTTCAGTTTTGGGCAGTTGCTTGGTGATAAATCGACGAGCCGTAGCAGCTTCGGTCCGATTATCAATTACGTTGTTCGCTAGGTATAGATTGATAACTTCATTAACTGCCGAAGCCGCTAATTTGGGATCGGCATTTTGATAGGAAATTTCTAATATGTCTGTTTTACCTATTCTTTCAATTGTGAGATCCTCTAGAAATTTTTGCGGCTTTACTGGCAAATTTAGCGTTGCAACAGTCTTACGAGCAACAGGGACAGAACGAATAAGTTCTATTTCTGTGATCAAAGGGTCGCTTTGCGATCCTACGGAACTTAGTTCTCCTATTCCTTGACCCCCGGTTATGGCGGAAGTCACGCTACTTGGCTTTTTGACTAATATTCGTCCTTTGGCTTCATACACGGACTTTTGCATCAACACATTAAAAGCCGTTAATCCAACAACCAACAGGAAAACAGTTGTTGCTGGTAGCCAGCGTCGTTTTATGGCTAGTAAATATTGCCGAAAATCTATATACTCTGATGATTTCACAAAATTATTTTCAGTAAAGTATAGCGAACAGCAGCCACCAGTTATAAGTATTTAACTTTTTTCTACTATTTTTAGCATACTTATACAGAGTTGTATTTTGAACTTAACAACTGTTTTATACACAGCCAAATAAAGGGAGGAATTGTACGGGTATAACGCTTCCAAAGTCTACGTGGCTCTTGAACTAGGCGATACAGCCACTCCAATCCCAAATTTTGAATCCATGAAGGCGCTCTTTTATGCACTCCTGCAAGTACGGGAAATACGCCCCCTAAGCCAATCATTACCGCTTGAACTTTGTTTTGATGATTGTGCATCCAATACTCTTGTTTAGGGCATCCTAGAGATACTAATACTAAATTAGCTTGACTTTGGTTAATTCTCTTGACGATCGCTTCATCCTCGGCAGCAGTTAAAGTCCTAAAGGGTAAAGAAACCATGTCTGCTATTTCTAAACGAGGAAACTCGCGCTCTAGCTTGCTTCTCATTTTTTGCAGAATCGTTGTCTCCGAGCCTAAGAAAAAAATACTGATATTTTGCTCTGGTGCGGATTTACATAAGGCTAAAAGAATGTCCATCCCTGCAACTCGGTTTTGTTCGCGGACTCCCATTAGTTTCATCATCCAAACTAAAGGCATTCCGTCTGGTGTGACAATATCCGCATTCTTTAAAACTGAAGAAAATTCTGCGTTCCAGTGAGCCTCCATTAGCATATGAACGTTAGCAACACAAACAACTTTACTTTGATAACTACTAGCCCACTCTAATATTTTTTTTATCTGAGCCTCGAAGGACAAGGCTGTTACTGGATTTCCCAATATGTTAATTGTAGGATGACTGGTTGCTAGAGCTTTTTTTTCTGGCGACGTTTCCTCTAAAAATTGAATTTGAGAGCGATTGTTGGGGTTTATCTGAATATTTAGCTTTTCTTTCTCAATTTTTGTCATTGATAACTCCTGCAAATATTTGTATAACAGTCACATAAAGCAAGGTAAGAGATTGAAAATACCTAAAATCCTAACTTGTCAAATTGTTTGAACTTAAATCGATATAAATAGCCGATTAGATAGTTGACAAATTTAAAACCTACGTGCCTATTCTTATCAGCTTTCTCGTCTAAAAAGTGATGTTTACATAGTGAGCTTTGTTACTTTTGCAGAAGCATATAAGACCTGTTTAAAAAAATGTGTTCATACTGATACAAAAAGGTAAATATCTATTAAGTTCTTTGAAGAACACGCAGTACTTTAAATACATACTCGTTATATCTTGTTGCTATCAATGCGTAAAAAGTTGTAAAAAATAATTTCTACAAAATCTCGGTTTTATAGGAGTTTACAAGTTAACCTATATATCTATATCGTTATTTAGTTAGTAATTTAGCCAGTTAAGTGACTGATTTAGTAAGTTTTACTTACAAATAAATACTTAGAAATCACTTTTTATTAGGTATAATTAGTTTCCTATAAATAAATAGTTTTATTGTTAAGATATATAAACTAATAGCTGTAATATAAATTAAGCGAATCGCTTACCCTAGTTTCCTGCGTGCGAAAAAGCCTCTAGGTAGACGATCGCCGCAGTAAAAGACTATGTTTGAAATTAGACATTTAAAACGCTTCCAATCCGTCAGTCTAATAGCTTCGACGGCGGATTTTGCTGGCGATCGCGCTTTATTTTTTTATATTTTTAGTAGTATAAATAAAAACAACAAGTGGTTAGAATGACTAGATTGCAGAGGAAAAATATTTAAGAAAATTTAAAAATGTTAATTTAATTACAGTTTTTTTTGTGAAGATATGCACTGCGGACTGGGCTACTTAAGCACTATTTGCCAAATAAAAAAATATCTTTAGATACATTTTTTTATATTTAAAATAATATAGATGGTATTAATTGAACTTGACGACGACCGGGAAGCGCTAGAAATTTTTTAGTGACAAAAATAAAATATGGATGTTCTGGCTGCACAATTTTACTTGACCCAAGATACTAGACATTTTAAACCAGCTAAGATAGGCTGTTTGGTTAAAAGCTCTCGTACCCCATTTGGTAGCATTAATGAGTGTTATGTGACTATAGCGATCGCCATCATTATATATGTTTGCTTATGGGGGCTAGTCTCCATAGTTTAAAGCAAGCTTTGGTCAATCGAGATGAATTGCACTTCATCGCCAACTCAAAGCTAGATCGTCAAGATAAATTGCAATTAAAAAACATCTACCACTTGGTTCAAAGCATCTTCACAACTATCTTTGACTAACTCAAACTGTCGCTGGGAAACACGAATGCGTCTCAAACTCCCCGTTCCGCTCTATAAACTCATGAAGGCTACGAGTTTTTGGCGAGATAACTATTTAATTTTGCGAGAGTTCAAAAACTTTCCTCGAATTGCAGTATTAGCTATAGTATTTTCCTTACTGTCAGCAATTTTTGAAGGACTTACAATTGGCTTAATTTCAGTCTTTTTGAGAAGTTTTACCAATCCAGATACCCCACCTCTACAGACAGGAATTAATTGGTTTGATGTTATATTTTTAGGAACAGAAGCATCTTTTGTTAGTCGGCTTTACCGAATAGGTGCTTTAGTATTTTTGACAGTTTGGTTACGTTCTAGTTTTGTTTATCTAGGAAACTTATATATCAAGCTATCTGAGCTTCATTTAGGCGATTCTTTGCGTAAAAGTTTATTTAGGCAGTTTCAAAACTTGAGCTTGAGCTACTTTGCTAAAAAACGCTCTGGAGAACTGTTTCATAGTATTAATACCGAAGTTAGCCAAATCAAAACAGCTTGCAACGTAACGGCGGCTTTCATTGCTAAAGGATTTACATTAATAGTATATGTAACAGCAATGTTTTGGCTCTCTTGGCAATTAACTTTAATATCTATTGTATTGTTTAGTCTATTAGCAGCAAGTCTTTCTAATTTAGTGAAATGGGTACGGGAGGTTAGCTTTGAAATATCAAAAGCTGGTGGTAATTTTAGTTCCGTAACAATGGAATTTATCAACAGTATCCGTACAGTTCAAGCATTTGCGACTCAAGATTTTGAGAAGCGGAGATTTTACAAAGCTTGCGAACAAGTAGAGATTGCCAATGAAAAAGCGGCGGCGGCAGGTTCTCTAGTTCAACCTCTAACTGAAGGCGTGTCCGCTACAATTTTGTTACTGATTGTTGTATTAGCCGTAACAATTTCTGGAGAAGATGGCAGGCTGCAAATAGCTTCTTTGCTAACGTTTTTATTTGTTTTGCTACGTTTAGGACCTTTGGTATCGCAACTAAATGGAGCGTGGTCGAGACTCAACGGCTTTCAAGGTTCTTTAGATAATGTTAAGGCTCTACTGAAAACTGAGGATAAAACCTATTTAAAGAATGGACTGATTGAATTTGATAGTTTAAAGAAAACAATTGATTTTGTTGATGTAAATTTTGGATATGATGCGGAAAACTTAGTATTAAAAAATATTACATTAACCATCAATCAAGGAGAAATGACAGCTTTAGTTGGAGCTTCTGGAGCGGGTAAAACAACTTTAGTAGATTTAATTCCCAGATTCTACGATCCAGTAAAAGGCAACATTCTTATTGATGGAGTCAATATTCAAAACTTGAATATAAATTCACTGCGAAAAAAGTTAGCTATTGTTAGTCAAGATACATTTATATTCAATACTTCTGTCAAAAACAATATAGCCTATGGCTCAGAGAATGCGACAGAGACAGAAATTATAGAAGCTGCTCGATTAGCTAATGCTCTAGAATTTATTTTAGATATGCCTGATGGATTTGAAACTCAGTTGGGAGATCGAGGAGTACGGCTATCTGGGGGTCAGCGCCAGCGTATTGCTATTGCTCGCGCTTTATTACGCAATCCAGAAATTCTCATCTTAGATGAAGCTACAAGCGCTTTAGATTCGGTATCTGAAAGATTGATTCAAGAGTCTTTAGAGAAATTAACTGTAGGTCGAACGGTAATTGCGATCGCCCACAGACTATCAACTATTATTCGCGCCGATAAAGTAGTAGTGCTAGACCAAGGAGAGATTGTAGAACAAGGTAAATATCAAGAGTTATTAGAACAACGTGGCAAGCTATGGAAGTACCATCAGATGCAGTATGAATTAGGTCAAGTTAGCTAGGCTAAAGCTGCAATTAGTGCAGGTAAATATTAGCGATCGCTCGTTTATTTCACTTTTTATTAGCTTTATGCCAACAGTATGCGAGTTTTATTTGTTTCAAGTGATTTCCCTAGTGATTTACATCTAAAAGTTCATGGCGTTTACAAACGCATGAGGATGTTTATTGATGCAATTAAACAGATTGCTCAACTAGATATGTTGTTTTATGTGTCCCCAGAAACAGATATTTCTCCGGCAGCTATTGCTGAATTAGAAAATTCCCTTTCGCAATTCTGGAACGCCAAAATTACTCTTTTCCTGTGTCCGATATTCAAGCAACAAGTTAAATTATCTTACTTGCAGCGTTATATACCTAGCTTATTTAGTTTGTTTAAACAACCAAAGTATGGTGGTACGAGTGGAGTACACCAAGTTCAAGCTCTTGATGAATGTTTAAGTCGAAATCCAGACGCAGTTTTTGTCCATAGGTTGAAATCTATATGTCCGTGTTTGCTTACCCGCAAAACTTTACCACCAATTTATTTCGATCTAGATGATGTAGAACATATAGCCTTTACTCGCCACCTGAGCCAGCCGCCTAAAAAGAGAGATAGACTTTTATGTTATCTACAAATACCAGCACTATGGTGGGGCGAGTGTCGTGCTATCCGCTTGGCAAAACATACATTTGTTTGTTCAGAAAAAGATCGACACTATCTTACGAAAAGATGGCGGCTTCCCGGTATCGTTTGCATCCCCAATGCCGTTGATATTCCTGATTTGCAGCCTGTCGTTCCCGCCCCTACCCTCCTTTTTCTCGGTTCTTATACTTATGCGCCCAATGTAAATGCAGTAGAATTTCTAATTGAGCAAGTTTGGCCCAAGATTTATCAAGTTATGCCGGAAGCACGATTGATTATTGGTGGTGGCAATCCCGATAAAATACGCAATTATAAGGATGGTGTTCCAGGCGTAGAGTTTACTGGTTTTGTTCAAAACCTCGATTGCCTTTATCAGCGCTCTCGCGTAGTTTGCTGCCCAATTTTATCTGGTAGTGGAACGCGGATCAAGATTTTAGAAGCGGCAGCTTATGGGAAACCCGTTGTTTCTACTAAAGTTGGTTCAGAAGGAATTGACATGAATGATGGAAAAGAGCTTTTGTTACGTGACGAACCAAAACTATTTGCTCAAGCGTGTCTGGAATTACTTAAAAATTCTGTTTTGTGCGAACAGCTAGGATTAGCGGCACGGGCCGTAGTAATTCAAAAATATAACCGCGATCGCATTCTGCACCTGATTCAGCAATATATAGTCTAGTATTCATCGCTTATGCTACTAATTTCACCGCAAGATATAAATCAAATAAAACCTGAAGTAACAGTGATTATTCCTACTTATAATCGGTGTTTGATGTTACAGGAGGCTTTAGCCAGTGTAACTTCTCAAGAATTTGATGGTTCGGTCGAAATTATTGTTATTGATGACAACTCGCAGGATGGAACTTCAGAAGTTATCACGCAGAAATATCCATTTGTTCGCCTAATTCACCTCAAACAAAATGTCGGACCGTCGGCGGCGCGTAACCAAGCAATATTACAATCTCAAGGTCAATACATCGCCTTTCTTGATTCAGACGACCTTTGGAAACCAAACCATTTAGAAACTCAGATAGTAGCTCTAAAAGGTAAAGATAAATCTTTAAGCGTTAGTAGTAACTTAATAATTTGGAATACCGCTAACGATTGCCAACAAACTAAAGCACAAAAACCTAACTTTAAAAAGTATACTTCAATTATTCATCATTTGTTTGTTGCAGGTTTTATTATCACTTTATCATCTGTCGTAATCCCTAAGCAAGCCTTCACTGAAGTAGGTTTATTTGATGAAAATATGAGAATAGGTGAAGATAACGAGTTATGCCTGCGCTGTTTACTTGCTGGCTACAATTTAATATGTACAGAACAACCAACAGTTATTAAACGAGAACATAGTCAAGAGCAGTTAACTGATACTAAAAATCTCAAGCTCAAAGAGAAATATCGGTTCATGCGTATAAATAAGCTTTACCCTTTAACTAGAGGACGTTTTGACATAGTTCCTATCAAACAGATTTATGCAGAAACTCATGCTATTTTTGCCCGACAATACTTGAAAAAGTATAATTTTTTAAATTGGATTCGTTCTTCTATAGCTATGGCACATAATGGTTCTCCAAAATATGCCCTAGTTAGTACATCGCGCGATATCAAAAACTTATTGTATGATGTTTTTATTACTCGTTATTCGTCATAAATTACAAAAATTATACGCTCTAAAATTATTAACTAAGTTAAGCAAAAATAATTGGGAGGGTTGGTAGTCCGATAGTTAAAGTTTTTTTGAAGTTTAACCCTTTACAAGCGCAAATTTTAATTAAAGCTATGCACTCCTTACCTCAGCCGTTTATTTCTGTAGTAATTCCAGTATTTAACGATTTTAAACGATTAGAACTTTGTCTAGAAGCTCTTGAAAAACAAACTTATCCCAAAAATCTCTATGAAGTGATTGTTGTTGATAATGGTTCAAAGGAAAATATTGCAGATTTACTAGATCGCTTTGGTCAAGTATCTTTTGCTTATGAAGATAAGCCTGGCTCTTATGCTGCTCGTAATAAAGGAATTTCTCTTGCTCAAGGTGAAGCGATCGCATTTACTGACTCAGATTGTATTCCTACAACTAATTGGTTAGAAACAGGTGTAAAACATCTATTGTCCGTACCTCAGTGCGGATTAGTTGCTGGTAGAATAGAAATATTTTTTAAAAACCCTACCCATCCTACAATAGTAGAAATTTATGATAGCATTACCTTCCTTCAGCAAAAAAGAAATGTTGAAGAAGATAAGTATGGCGCTACAGCTAATATATTTACGCTGAAAAGCGTTATTGAAAAAGTAGGACTTTTTAATTCGGAGTTAAAATCTGGTGGTGATTTAGAATGGGGAAAAAGAGTTTTTTCTCATGGTTATTTAGTAGTTTATGCCGAGGATGCCTGTGTAGCTCATCCTGCAAGATACTCTTTTGCTCAAGTATATAAAAAAGTTGCGCGGTTAAGCGGGGGAGGATATGACTCTAATAAGTTATTACAGAACAATAGCTATTCTTTAAAACAAGCGGTTACTGATTGGTCTGGTTTAAAGCCGCCGTTAAGATACTACTTTCAAAAAATTTGGGCTGATGGAAGACTAAAAAACCCTACTCAAAAGCTGCAAATATTTGCTTTACGCTTAGTTCATTATTATATAAAGTTCTTTGAGAAGAAACGCCTACAAATAGGATTTGGAGGTTCTAGAAGATAACAAATATAAGACGTTCTATTTTTAACAAATATAACAATGGAGTTAAATCATATTATGGATAATATTTCTCAGCCATTTGTATCGGCGATCGTTCCAGTTTATAACGATTCAAAACGCCTGGAAATTTGTTTAAAAAGTCTGCAAAATCAAACCTACCCTCAAAACCTTTACGAGATAATTATTGTTGATAATGGTTCGCAAGAAAATATTAAAGAAGTAGTTTTTCAGTTTAGCCAAGCATCTATTACTTATGAAAGCCGTCCGGGTTCTTATGCAGCCAGAAATAAAGGAATCTCTATAGCTAAAGGAGAGATTATTGCTTTTACTGATTCTGATTGCATTCCCGCTTTAGATTGGATTGAAAAAGGAGTCAAAAGCATCCAAAGCGTACCTAATTGCGGATTAGTTGCAGGTAGAATAGACCTGTTCTTTAAAGACGCAGAAAACCCAACTCCTGTAGAACTTTATGAAAGTATTGAAATGAGTTTTCCTCAACAGAAATCTCTAGAAAAACAAAACTATGGCGTAACAGCAAATTTGTTTACATTTAAAAGCGTCATCGATCGCGTAGGATTGTTTGATGATACCCTAAAGTCTTGTGGAGACAGGCAATGGGGTCAGCGCGTTTTTGCGGCTGGTTATAAACAAATTTATGCTGACGATGTTTTTATAGCTCATCCAGCTAGAGATTCCTTTAACGAACTATATAAAAGAGTCACCCGGATAGTTGGAGGACGCTACGATTTATTGAAGAAAAACAGTCAGTCCTCCGCAGAAATTTTCAAAGATTTGTTGATGGCTTTTAAACCACCTTTTCGCAGCTTCTTTCGGATCTGGTCAAATAGTAAGTTGCATGGAAACAAACAAAAGCTACAATTTACGCTGGTTATGCTGTTTGTAAGATATACAACTACTTGGGAAAGAGTGCGATTGCAGTTTGGAGGCGAACCTAAAAGAGGTTGAAAATCAATTAATTAAATAACTTTAGCTACCATCTGAGCTATCTATTATATAAGGTTAGGATGACACTTACTAATGAATTGAATAGTCTTGAGTATCAGCCTCTAGTTAGTATTTTAATCAATAACTACAACTACGATCGCTTTATTCGTCAAGCTATAGATAGCACTTTAAACCAAACTTATCCTCAAATCGAGATTATTGTAGTAGACGATGGTTCTACGGATAAATCGCTACAGATTATTGCCGAGTACGGCGATAAAATTATCCCTGTATTCAAAGAAAATGGCGGTCAAGCCTCGACATTTAATGTAGGATTTGCAGCAAGTAAAGGCGAAATTATTTGCTTTTTAGATGCTGATGATGTCTTCGTACCCGAAAAAATTACGGAAGTTGTAACTGCATTTGCTGAGGGTAAAAATATTGGTTGGTGTTTTCACAATCAAAAGTGGGTAGATGAAAATACTCAGGCTTTACCTAAAACTAGCACTCAGCGAACGTCCCAAGAATGCGATTTTAGAGAATTGCTCAAAGCCGGAAAACTACCTCCACCGCTACCTGCAACCTCTGCACTTTGCTTTAAGCGATCGCTCCTTCAGCAAATTTTACCGATGTTTGAGTCCGATGGAACTTCCGCCGATCGCTATCTCAAATACGCCGCCGTCGCCCTCGATCGAGGATTTTTTTTAGGTAAAGTGTTGGCTCTCCACAGAATACACGATAATAATGCCTATACGCTTAGAAATGACAAGCAGTGGGTAGCAGCTAAATCTTTTATTTTGACAGGTTCTTGGCTAAAAACTAAGTTTCCCTTTTTGGCAAAGCTGGCAAACAAAATGCTAGGAATGGGCATTGGTTTTTATTGGGCAAATGGAGGTATCGATCCCAAATACCAAACTACAGTTAAAAACTACTTATCTAGTGCTTCTCCCTTAGAAAAACTAGAGATTTATAGTAGAGCTTGCTATCACTACTTAAAAAAGCTTCGTCCAACTAAGTCGTAAGATGGAATTATTTTATACAAATAATTTGGTTAAAAAAATGAATAATGTATAATACAAGACTTATTAATTAAACGACATAGTGTAATAATTAGCCCGAAGTAATGGAATATTATGGACTATGCCTTTACTAAAACGGGACTTGGTAGCAAAATTAGCTGTAAGTTGGATGGCTAGAGAGATTGCAAGTTAATGAGTAAGTGCATCGTTATCACCCATCAACATTCCCTCCGCAGTCCAGGGGGCGGGACGTTAAGCTGCCTGCAAATTGCTCATCATCTCCAAAAACTAGGTGTCGATGTACTTTTACTACCTATATCAAAAGAACCGACGCTAGAAGTAAAGGCTAGTTCTACCCAAGTCATGCCAGTTTTACCTAACAAGCTACATTATTTATTCAACGGGATTGGCATCGCTAAAAGTGTAGAACAACTCATTGCCGAAAAAAATATAGATGCCGTACTCAGTTGGGATTATGAGGCGGCTTTTCTGCCCAAGCTATTAAAATCAAAAAAAATTGTCTTCGGCACGATCGCTTCCTCTCCTTCTTACGAAACTTGGGTCAAAAGAAAGACGACGCTACCTTTAGTTAAAGCCGCAACAGATAATTGGTTTCGTTGGCGACCTTTAAAATTGGCAGATGTAGTATTTGTATCGTCAAACTTCACGCGCACGGAATTAACAACTTTATTTAAAGTCGCCCCAGAAAAAATAAAAACGATTCATCGCGGTATAGATAATATATTTAGTCAAGTCGATCGCTCGTTTAAGGGAGAAATATTTCAGCTAATTTTTTATGGCTCTTTAGCACCTCTCAAAGGAGTTTTTGATGTAATTGCAGCTTTAGGCTCTCTTGCAGCCCAAGGACACGATCGCTGGACGCTTAAAATTGCCGGGTGGGGTAACGAAGAATCAGTCAAACAAGCAATTCGCGATCGCCAAATTGAAGACAAAGTTACTTTATTAGGACGTTTGGACTCCCAAGCTTTAGCTAAAGAATTAACAGAGGCAGATTTAGCCATTTTGCCATCGCGCGCGGAATCCTTTGGGAGAGCGATCGCCGAAGCACAAGCGGCGGGACTACCCGTTATCTCCTACGATGTTGGTTCTGTACCGGAAGTCGTAGACAAAGACGTTACAGGTTGGCTAGTACCCCTCGATCGAATAGATGAATTAGCACAAGCTACGCTACAAGCCATGCAAGACCCGCAAAAGACCTTTGCAATGGGTTTAGCTGGTCGAGAACGAGTAACGAGATTGTTCTCTTGGGAGCAAACTGCAATGGCAATACTACAAGGTATTGAACAAGCAAAAGGAAACCGATATGAACAGCATTGATGTCCGCAGCAATCCAAGTCAAACAAGTAGCGCCCCAAAGTCCTGCTTGCGCGTGCTTTTTGTCAGCCATACTTATGTAGTCGGCGTAAATCAAGGTAAATTAGATGCGATCGCAGCAACGGGTTTTGCTGAAGTTGGGCTATTAGTGCCGGAAAACTGGCAAGCTTTAGCCTGGGGTAAGCGATTTGAAGTCGAAAAACCCTATCCCCGCATCCGGTTGTATCCAGCAAAAGTATGGTTTGAGGGGAAAGTTGGCGCGTACTTTTATCCACCATTGGTAATTCAACGCGCGATCGCTGATTTTAACCCCGATGTAATTCAAGTCGAGCAAGAAGTATTTTCCCTTTCTGCTTTTGAAATCGCTCTATGGGCTAAATTTACCCGCAAGCCTTTAGTACTGTTTTGCTGGGAAAATATGGAGCGGGACTTGTCAAAGTTTCGCCAAGGGTTACGTAAGTTTGTTTTAAATACTGCCCAGCTAATTATTGCTGGCAACACTGAAGGTAAAGAACTACTACGCAAGTGGGGATATCAAGGGCTAATTGAAGTGATGCCGCAAATGGGGGTAGATGCCGACTTATTTAATCCTCGGCTGCGCCAACCAAAAGACAATCCGCGCTTAGTTGTGGGATTTGTCGGCAGACTAGCCCACCAAAAAGGTATTGACTTATTAATTGAAGCGGTCAAACAATTGCGCGATCGCAATTTAGAGTGTCAAGTTATTTTATGCGGATCGGGAGCAGAGGAAGAAACGCTGCGTCAAGAAGCGCAAAGGCAAAACGTAGCAGACTTAATTGTTTGGCGAGGAGGCGTGCGCCATGACGAAGTTCCGGCAGAAATGAGCAAGTTTGACGTATTAGTATTACCTTCACGCAGTACTGCCGATTGGAAAGAACAATTTGGTCACGTACTAATTGAAGCAATGGCGATGGGCATACCTGCGATCGGCTCTAGTTGCGGCGAGATTCCTAATGTAATTGGGCGCTCGGACTTAGTATTTGCCGAAGGCGATGCTAACCAATTAGCTGCTATTTTAGAGCGGATGATTTGCGATCGCGCTTGGCGGCAGCAATTAGAACAAGACAGTTTAAATAGAGCTAAAGACCACTATACTCACGAACGTATTGCCGAAAAGTCGCTCGATTTATGGCACAAAGCTATAAACCAAAAAAGTAATTCTGAGGAACAATAATGCGCGTCGGAATTTTACGGAGGGCCTTAGGAGCTTCTATCAGTATGGATGTCTATGCTGATGGTCTAGTTGAGGGACTAAAGGTGGCAAGGCCAGACTGGGAAATTGTGGAACTCGCACCAAAAAGCGATCGCCTAGAGCAAAAAAATAGTTCTTGGTCAACTGGTTTGCAGAAATACTACGAACGTTATTGGCATTATCCGCTTACGGTTAGGCAAGAAAAAGTAGACTTATATCATGTCATCGATCATAGCGACGGTCACTTAGTTTACTGGTTGAAAAAGACTAATCAACCTGTAACCGTAACTTGCCACGATTTAATTAATCTTATTAATCCAGAGAATGTTGACAACCAAGCGCGCATTCCCGCTATTAGTATGGCAGTTTGGAAATATGCGGTAAGCGGTTTAAAAAAAGCCGATCGCATCGTTGCTGTTTCTACGCACACAGCTAAAGATATCGTCCAACAATTGGATATCCCAAAAGAACGCATAGCCGTTGTTCCCGATGCGGTGGAGGCGCTGTTTCATCCCCTGCCCGCCGATGAAATTGCCTCTTTTCGCTCCCAGCATCGGATTGCCGCCGAGACAATGTGCTTGCTTCACGTCGGCTCTAATCATCCACGCAAGAATGTCTCTACGGTTTTAAAAGTCCTCGCAGCTTTAAAAACTCAAGGGTTATCCGTTCATTTATGGAAAGTAGGCGCAGATTTTACTAGCGAACAAAAAACATTTATTCAAACTCAAGCGTTAGAAACCTCTGTAACTTATTTAGGTAAACCAAATAAACAAACTCTCGTTTTGATATACAACTCTGCGGACGTGCTAGTCTCACCCTCCCATTACGAAGGTTTTGGTATGACCATCATAGAAGCAATGGCTTGCGGTACGCCGGTCGTCACGGCAAATGTCACCTCTCTACCAGAAGTTGTAGGAGATGCGGGGATTTTAGTCCAGCCCACAGATGTACGCGCGATCGTAGAAGCGGTATGGCATCTCTATCAAGACGCTCACTACCGTCAATCGTTGCAAACAAAAGGATTGAATAGAGCAAAACTCTTTACATGGGAAGCTACGGCTAGAGCCATAGCTACAGAATATGAAAAATTAATCTGCCAAAAAGCAGAGATATCCTAGTTCGGTTAGAAGAAAAATCATACCTAATAATTCCTGGAGGCGATTTAGATGCAAGTTGTTCAAACTCATGAGGAGACGAAGCCTTTAAAGGTGCTGGTATCAGCTTATGCTTGCAGACCAGGTAATGGCTCAGATCCAGGGATAGGATGGCACACGATTCGGGAATTAGTCAAGCAGCATCAGGTATGGGCAATCACCCGGAATGATAATCGCCCATTTATTGAAGCGGAATTAGCTGTCAATCCGATTCCCAATCTCCACTTTAGTTACTATGACCTGCCCCAGTGGGTGCAATGGTGGAAGCGAGAGCAAAGGGGGGTACAGTTCCACTACTACTTATGGCAAGTGGGAGCTTACAATTTAGCTCGCCAACTTCAAAACGAAGTTGGCTTCGATCTCAGCCATCACGTGACTTATGTCAAGTATTGGGGGCCTAGCTTCCTTGCACTTTTGCCCGCACCTTTTATTTGGGGACCTGTGGGGGGTGGCGAATCTGGGCCAAAAGCTTTTTGGCAAGATTTTAGCTGGCGTGGCAAGTCTTATGAAACTCTGCGAGATATCGCTAGGTGGGTAGGGGAAAACGATCCCTTTGTACGCTTTACCGCTCGGCGGAGTGCAGTAGCTTTAGCGGCTACAAAAGAGACAGCTACGCGGCTATCCGCCTTGGGTTGCAAACGAGTAGAACTTTGTGAAGTGGCAAGTCTACCGGAAGTTGATTTTCATTCACTCATGCAATTACCTCTAGTTAGTCAAAAGCCGCGTTTTATCTCTATAGGCAGGCTTTTACACTGGAAAGGTTTTCACCTAGGGCTAAAGGCTTTTGCAAAAGCTAATATCCCCGATGCGGAATACTGGATTATTGGTGATGGCCCAGAAGCAAAGCCACTTCAGGAGTTGGCAACACAATTAGGGATCGCCGAGCAAGTTAAGTTTTGGAGTAAACTGCCTCGCGATCGCACCTTGCAAAGGTTGGGAGAGTGTTTGGCGCTAGTCCACCCTAGCTTGCACGAATCTGGGGGCTGGGTATGCTTAGAAGCAATGGCGGCAGGTCGCCCAGTAATCTGCTTGGATTTAGGAGGCCCGGCTATTCAAGGTACAGAGGAAACTGGTTTTAAGATTTCCGCCCATACACCAGAGCAAGTAGTAGATGACTTAGCTACAGCTATGACTCGCTTGGCTCAAGACCGAGAACTGCAAATGCGGATGGGGAAAGCAGGGCAAAAGCGGGTAGTTGAAGTTTATGGTTGGGAAACCAAGGGTCAATTTATTCTCAAGCTCTATGACGATATCCTCAATGAAGATCGAGTTAAAGTGCCTACTTAAATTGTTTATTAGCAGGGGATAAAAGAAAATGCGTGTCCTGAGCGTACACAATCGCTATCAAATTCGTGGTGGAGAAGATGAATCCCGCGAAGCTGAAGAACGGCTTTTACAGCAAATGGATCACTTAGTAGACACTTATGAAGAAAACAACGATCGCGTAGCTGCTTTAGGTACAATCCGCACGGCGGTAAAAACTATCTGGTCTGTAGAAGCTTACGATACTTTGAGACATCGACTCCAAAAGCAGGTTTACGATTTAGTCCACGTGCAGAATTTTTTCCCGTTAATTTCACCTTCGGTACACTATGCTGCCAAGGCTGAAGGAGTACCAGTTATTCAAACTCTCCGTAACTACCGCCTCCTCTGTCCCAATGGCTTCTTTTTTCGCGACGATCGCGTTTGCGAAGATTGTCTGGGAAAGTTTGTTCCTTGGCCGGCGGTAGTGCATTCTTGCTATCGAGGCAGCCGAGCGGCAAGTGGAGTATTAACAACAATGCTGACAACTCACCGCCTACTACCTACCTGGACTGAGATGGTAGACCAATATATTACTCTTAGCAATTTTGCCCGCGAAAAGTTTATCCAAGCAGGTTTCCCGGCAGACAAAATTGCTGTTAAGCCTAATTTCGTTCATCCCGATCCCCTAATTGGTGAGGGACGAGGCGGTTATGCTTTATTTGTGGGGCGCTTATCGCCAGAAAAAGGCATAAGTACGCTATTGAGAGCATGGCAAAAGTTGGGCAAAAAAGTTCCGCTCAAAATTGTTGGTGAAGGGCCTTTAGCTCCACAAGTAGTTGAAGCCGTTAGTTTAGATCGAGGTGTAGAATGGCTGGGAAAAAAATCTTTGCCAGAGGTTTACGAATTAATCGGCAATGCGGCATTTTTGATATTTCCGACTATTGGGTACGAAACTTTTGGACGAGTAGCAATTGAGGCTTTTGCGAAAGGAACTCCAGTTATTGCTTCGCAAGTAGGTGCGATCGCGGAATTAGTGGACTCTAACCGCAATGGGCTGCACTTTCATCCCGGTGACTCGGAAGACTTAGCCCTTAAGGTAGAGTGGGCTTTAACTCATCCCCAGGAGATGGCACAGATGCGATTAGAAGCCCGAAATGAATTTCAAGCTAAGTATACCGCCCAGGAAAACTATAAAAGAATTATGGAAATATACGCAATGGCTAGTAAAAAATAACTGTCTATGTAAAACTGTACTTTTTGTTAGGTAATATATTTTACAAGTATATTACTTAAATCCAGAATACTAACAAATGAGGCAACAGCAACTGCCATAATAAATGATTAAAATTTCTAATCTAATTATCATATTTATAGCTGTCGTTTTCTTTCCACGAATTGTTACAGCTATGGGAGCGCCGCCATTAATTAATTTTTTGCACTTTCCTTTTGTATTAGTTCTGGCTGGCTTAATTGTGCCAAAAATTAAAACTTCAATCTCGAAGCAATTTTTGGTGGGTTTATTTATTTTATTTACTACGATTACTGCCAGCGCTCTTGTCAATAATGCTGGCTTTATCAATGTAATTTTAGACTTTTTATTGCTTGCCGAACCATTCTTACTTTTAATGTTGCTTACCAGCAGTCCCATAGCACAAGTTAGTACCGAACAATTTAAGTCGTGGCTGATGGTTTTTAGCACTATTCATATTGCCATCATTTATTTTCAATTTTTTATTATTCGTTCTCCCGATCCCGATGACGTACAAGGAGTTTTTACTGGACAAGGAGCAGGTCATCATGTCGGTGGTGCGATCGCTTTAGCTACGGCTGTATATTTTTTTATAACTTATCCCAAATTACCGTTGTGGCTGCGAATGTTAGTAGCTATTATTTTTGCTGCCGATATTAGCTTTTCTGACTCTAAACAAGTTTTAGTTGTATTTGTACTTTCTTTTGTCATCTTAGCATTTACAAAACTCAAAAGTTTTGGCGAAATTTTAAAATATTTAGCAATTACTTTAGTCGTTGTTTTTGTAACTTATTGGTTTGCCAAATTTGCTTTTTCTTCGTCTTTATCTTTTTGGGGTAAAGATGATAGAATTATTCGCGGATTAGAAGTAAAATTTTCAGTATTTCACATTATTAATTCCTATTATACTTCGGCGCTAAATTGGTTATTTGGTGTTGGTCCTGGTCATTCGATTGGGCGATTAGCATGGTTAATTCCAGATTACCAACAATATTTACAACCATTAGGCATTACTTCTCATCCTGCGGTTGCAGAACACATTTTTTTGGTAAACAATACCCATCCTTTAACTAATAAAGTTACAGGTAGCAGTATGTTTTCATTAACTTTTTCTTGGGCTGGCGTATGGGGAGACTTGGGAATTATTGGGTTAGGTGTTTATCTTTATCTTTGGGTCTTAGTTTGGAAAGCTTGTGCTGATACATTATCTCAATTTTTTCTAATTACAATACTCGTGCATGGAATAATCTTTTCTTGGATGGAAGAACCAGGCTATATGCTATTTATGATTAGTTTAATTGGCATTCAATGGCAAAAAGCTCAAGTCCATGCTGTCCCCTTCCCGCGCTCCAAGTTAAAACTTAAAAATAATGTACTTTAAATCTACAATTTTAAACAAATGAAAAAAGATGTCCTTTCTGTAAAAATGCAAGGTAACATAACCCAATAATTTTTGATGCAATGTAAATTTAAAAAGTAGTTATACATTTTTATAGTAAATAACTTGTGGGCGATCGCGCTCGTGAGATTAATTAGCAAAAAAGCTGCTTTTGGTACGGTTTTTACATCAATTGAAGATAAAAATTATGTTTAAGTTCCAATTGCAAACCCTCATTTTATTGCTAGTAAGCTTGTTGCTAACCCAATGTAAAGTTGGGGGAGAGAGCAACAAAACCCAACTAATTAACTCCTCTAGTACGCCAGAACAAATAGCCTTAGGCAATCAAATTGTTAAGCCGTTACCAGACTTGAAGTTTCCCGCAGATGCAGGACTATTCAACGTTACAGATTATGGCGCTAAACCTAACGATGGTATAGATGATACGGTACAAATTCAAGAAGCGATTTCTTCAGCGCTCAAGTCCAAATCGCGCTATTCAGCTATGCCGTTTATCTATTTTCCTAAAGGCACGTACAACCTTAGCGATCAACTAGAAAGTCGTACTGGTAAAGGCGGTTGGAGTGATGGTTGGCGCGCGGGAATGATTTTAGTAGGAGAAAGCCAGCAGGGGACGGTGTTAAAGCTATCAGATCGCCAAGCTGGTTTTTCCGATCCAAAAAATCCTAAAGCCGTAATCAAAACAGGTTCAGAGCAAGATACTAAGTCCAATCCTAGCGGCTCAGGCAACCGAGCTTTTCGCCATTCGATCTATAACATGACTATTGATGTCGGGCGTGAAAACCCCGGCGCTGTGGGGATTGATTATTTAGCTAACAATCGCGGTGGGATTGAAAACATTATTATCCGCAGTAATGGTGAGGGATTTGCCGGAATTTTAATGAAGCGTTACGGCCCTGGGCCTGCATTAGTTAAAAATGCGATCGTTGAAGGGTTTGATTATGGCGTATGGATAAGCAACTACGAGTACAGCATGACGTTTGAACATTTGAGGCTAAAAAATCAAAAGGTTGCTGGTATCTATAATAAAGACAATGTTTTGTACCTGCGAGATTTAGTTAGCATCAACTCCGTCCCAGCAATTGAGATGGTCACAAGTAACGGTCAGATTACTCTCATAGATAGTAAGTTGACTAATGGCTCTATTAACAATGCTGCGATCGTTAATAAAGGCAAAATGTTTATCCGCAATGTCACCAGCCAAGGATACGGAAAAATAATTGCAGATCGTACAAAAGCTCGTAAAGATATTACAGGAGGAGCTTCCGCAGTAAAGCTCCAAGAATATGTTTCCCACGCTCCTCAAAGCCTATTTGATAGTCCGCAACATTCTCTAAACTTGCCAATTGAAGAAACGCCAGAGTTTCATACCAACGACTTCAACCAATGGAAAAACGTCGTTGCTTACGGCGCTACACCCGACGATCGCTCTAATGATGATACTAATGCTATCCAATCTGCTATCGACTCTGGCAAACTTATTGTCTACCTGCCACGAGGCGTATATCACGTCCGGCAAACTATTATTATCCGAGGTAACGTCCGCAAAATTATCGGTATGCAGTCAGCAATTCAGAAGAAAAAAGGTTTTACAGGAGATGTATTAATCCGTTTTGAAGGCGGGACTTCTTCCGAGGGAACAAATTTAGAACACCTGCGAATTGGTGGCATTATCGAACACGCTTCTACTAAAACTCTAGCTATCCGGCACGCAGATATTGGCGGCTATCGCAATACTTCTAGCGGTAAAGGTAAGTTGTTTATAGAAGATGTAATTGGCGCTCCTTATCTAATCAATAGACCGCAAAAAGTCTGGGTTCGCCAACTCAATGCTGAGTTTGGTAAAGTTGCACTGATTAAAAATCATGGTGGAACTCTTTGGATATTGGGCATGAAGACCGAAGGCAAAGTTACAGCGATCGAAACTGTAAATGGCACAACAGAATTAATTGGAGCATTACTATACCCTCTACACAACGTACCTGCCAATATACCCGCGTTTATTAATGACGAGGGGCGTGTAACCTTAAGTTATGCCATAAGTGGACAACCATACTTAACACAAGTTAAGGAGCGTCAAGAGGGTCAGTGGCGCATACTTTCTAATAAGAACGTTCCTAGTCGAGGTCGCGGCTCTAACGTTCCATTATATGTGGGCTTAGAGCAGTTAAATCATGGAGATGAGAACCAATGAAAAAGTTAGCCCAATATGAAAAACTTATATCCCAAAACTCAATAGTGTTCCTGGTTAGCCTATTAATTATTGGAGTTTTAATCCGCTTATACGGTATTAATTTTGGACTACCTTACTTTTACGATCCTGATGAAAGAGCTTTTTTATTACGTGGTTTGAAAATACTAGCTAACCGCGACCTTAACCCCCATTGGTTTGGACATCCAGGAACAACTGTAATATATATGCTATCTGGTCTTTATGCCTTAATTTTTATAATTGGCAAAGGCTTAGGAGTTTTTGCAGGTACTGAAGACTTTCAACAACTCTTTTTTCAAGATCCCACTATTTTCATTCTTAGCGGTCGATTACTTAGCTTAGTTTTTGGCGTAGCTACAATATTTCTAGTCTACATAATTACCAACAGGCTCTTTAATAAAGTAACAGCCCTTATAGCAACAGTATTTATCACCTTAAGTCCCGTACATATTAACTACTCAAAGTTAATCCGCACTGATGTCTTAATGGGCTTTTTAATACTTTTAGCCTTTTGGTACTGTCTCAATATTTTAAAAGAAAATAGTTGGTCAGCTTACCTTTTAGCAGGGTTATTTACTGGTTTAGCTGTTTCTACAAAATACCCATCGATTTTATTTGCACTAACTATTGGATTAACTTACTTTCTTAGTAGAGGATGGCAAATTAAAGCACACTTTAAGCTTTTGGGAAGTGGCATAGCTTGCTTAGTTGGAGCGTTTTTGGGTTCTCCTTTCTTATTTTTAGACTTCCAAAAAGCACTTGCAAATATTCGCTGGAAGCTAGACCAACACATCTTGGGGCTACTGGAGAAGGATTAATTCAAAATTTTATATGGTATTTACAAGGTCCTCTATCCGACGCGCTTACGCTTTTTGGGCTTTTGCTGGTTTGTTGCGGGTTTGTTCTTTGCTTAACTTCTAAGCAAAAGGATAAATTGCTTTTGATAAGTTTTCCTATCTTTTTCCTTTTGTTTATTTCTTCTCTCAATCTGCGGTGGGAACGTTGGATTGTTCCAGTTATTCCCTTCCTTTGTATTTTGATTGCTTATGCTGTTTATAAAGCGGCAAGTTGGAGTGAAACTCGGTTCAACTCTAGAATATCTTTAGGATTACTTTTAAGTTTCTCCATAGCCGTCTTCATTCCTATGTTCAATGTCAGTATTAAACAGGGGTATAATATGTCTCTTATAGATACAAGAACTATAACAAGACAGTGGATGATTAATAACCTTCCTTCAGGAAGTTCCTTATTAGCAGAAGCAAATACTCCCCAATTGCCTAAAAGATTATTTAAGTTCTTTCAAGTTAAAAAAGGAAACGATGGTGCTTTAATCGAAGTAGATTTGATGAAAGTAAAGGCTGACAACTATATGCCTGGCGGAGACTTAGGAGAACTTAAGAATATCTATGATATTCAAAAAGAAAATATTAATTACTTGGTTGTAAGTGATTTTTACGATCGCTATTTAATGGAAGTAGAAAGATATCCAGAAATAGTAGCCAACTATGAAAAAATCACGAAATCAAATAAATTGATCTATGAGCTAAAACAAGTTCCTGGAAAAACAACTGGCCCGCGTATTAGAATCTACAACCTTGACTAAAAGTTATCAGTGGTTATTAATGTGCTATTGACCTAGCTATGAACTCCTAGAAACTCAATTGTCGATCGCTTTGGTGATTAGACCTCCTGCGTGAATAATCTTTTGCGTGGGGGCTTTCCTGAATTCGCGCAAGAAATTTATTAGCCGACTATTAAGCAATGTAAATAGTCGGCTGTCTTACGTGCAAATTTAGTCGCGATATAGTACAACAGAGCCATTGCCACGACCGGGAACAGCACTTTTTGTTAGCGTTTTGGTTGTACCATTTCTTGTTGCTTGGACGTGAATTGTATAATCTTGACCCGCACCATCGGCGGCGGTTACATACACTAGAGAAGTCTGGGATTCTTTATTGACGATCGCAACATCAGTGGTAGGAACTTGATTGCCATGACCGGGATAAAGCAGTCCCCCTAATACTTCGGTTTGACCTCCTCCTACCGTCTCGATAACTGTATAAGGGTCTTCGGTTTTAATCCCTAGTATCCACAACGCCGCTCCGTTATTAATTAGCCGAGTAGCATTCGTAAATTCGGTATTTAACTGTCGTAGCCAGACTTTTTGACCCGGCGAGAACTGCCACTCTCCAATCATGACATTTTCTCCGAACAGTGAACCTGCACCTTTAATTCCTTTATAGTCACCATAGGCACAGTCTCGAAGCACTAAGGTTTGAGGGGAGGAATGCTCCCATATACCCTTAACATTAAGTCTTTCCACAGTTACGCTATCATACTTGCCTGACTCAAATCGGATTGCAGGGCTTGGCATTGTCCGCTCTGCTCTTGGTTTGATAAAAGATTCCATCCCGACAATCTTTCTTACATTACCGCGCATGAGAATAGTCGTGCTGATGTTGTACACCCCTGCTGGAAAGTAAATAGTCGATTTACCTGAATCTATCGCTTTTTGAATTGCCGCACTATCGTCATTATTATCATTTGGTTTTGCGCCAAAGGCTGTGACGCTTACCCACCCGGTCACATCTTCAGAAAATTCTGGTGGCTCGGCAATCGGCAAATTTAATGATGCTTGCGGGGAAGAAAATAAGCTTCTAAAGGCAGTAGACGTAAACTCAGTAACGGCAGTCCCTGCCAAAACAGTACCTTTGTTTTTGATAACCGAGCGATAACCTGTAGTGATAATATTCCGCGCATAGAGCGTACCAGTATTATCTACCGCACTGATTGCTGACGAACCACCACTGAAGTGACCATCGATTAGGGTTACAAAACCAGATTTGGCTGTATTTTGAATTACTGGCACTGTGTTGATGCTGGTTAAACCCCGGATAGACAGGACGTTATTTTTATTCGTAATTCCTGCTATTTTCTGGTTAGTTAAGCTGATGTGTTCAAAGGTAATTCCATACTGGTAGTGATTGAGAGAAGCTATACCGTAGTCAAATCCATCAATACTGACATTTTTCACTAGGTTTGGACCTGGCCACGAGCGGGAGAAATTTAAGCCATATTTCCCCTGCCCTTTAATCATGACATTGCGAATTGCGCCTTTATTGTTAGCAATGTAATCAATGCCCACTGCGCCCGAATTGCCTTTACCTGTGTCTACCGTTAGGTCGTAAATTGAATTGCGAAATCCCTCATTGCCACCACCATCGGACTTAGGGTTTTGCGAACCAGTGACAATCGCAGCTTTAGCCGCGCTTGGATCGTTAAATCCAGGGGCGTAATCTTTGAGTTTAATTATACTCTGCGTCCGGCTTTCGCCTTCAAAGCTCAGATAAGGCCACCAGTTTCCTTTAGCATCTAACCATTTTAATGTGTTGCTAATTACATAAGTTCCCTTGGGAAAATAGATAGTTGCGTGTTTGGAATTATCGCGAGGAAATGCTTGAATTGCTTTTTGAATTGCTTGGGTGTCATCGGTAATGCCGTCCCCTTTTGCGCCGTAATCTTTGACGTTGATAATTCCTGAATCCGCAGGTAAGGGTTGGGAAATAGCGTTTTGACTAGCAAATATTCCACAAATAAATGTTGTTGATGTTAGGCAATTCAGAATTAGTCCATTTAGCTTGATTCTACTTATCATGATTTTTAAACTTAATAAAGGTAAGATGGAATTAATTTAGGCAATAAGAACCCGTGCAGATGCAGTCATGCTTCTACAAGTTTTTTTGAACCTTCTATGCACGATTGCAAGCAGGTTCAAAACGAAATATAGTGTTGTCTAAATTCTTGAAAGTTACCGACTAAACTTGTTTTAGTGGGGTAGTTAAAAACCAAGAAAAAAAACTTAATAGCTATTTAGCTGTGCTGATTGTAGCTGTCAAACTCAAGTATTATCTTCCGTAAAACTACGACTTTGATTGTTTGAAACTACTGAAGTTTTCACGGTAATTTTTTAAAACTTAGGGATTTCTACTGACAGTAGATAAAAAATATCAGTGCTGAAACTACTTACTTAAAGATTTAAAAAGGAGCGTAGTAAGCTTAAAGTTGTTGATAGGATTCAGTCACGAGCATTATGAGTGAAATTACGTAAGCAAGGCACAATTTTAAATTGCCTTTGTAGTTATTTTATCTCAAAAAAAAGACGATTGAAAATTACCAAATTAGCTTATATAAGTTTTCCAAGCAAATTAATTACTGTAGAACCTGTTATACATCTATTGCTAACCAACTACAAATGATATTTCTAAAACTAAATTTATTTTATAGTTTGGTTTCTAAACTATTAGGCTTGTGCGCGTGAATTCAAAAAAGCCCCCGCGCGTCATTCAACGCCTGGAGGCAAAAAATTATTTACTCTTTGAGGTTATTGGATAAAAAGCGATCGCAAAATTGAGCAATAATGGTACTGCAAGCCAGTCTCTCGTTATGAAACTAAACCTTTACGACGCAACAGCATAATGAATTAGCTGAGAAAGGCGCGATCGCAAAGTTTCTAACCCCAAGACTTCGCGCGCGGCAATAAATACAGCTTGGGGAAATTCCTCTCTAGCGATCGCCAATGTTTCACTATCGGCGCAATCAATTTTATTTAAAACGACTAAAGCTGGCCCTGGAGTAATGGGCATTTCCGATAAAATACTCATTACTGACCTAATTTGACTATGCCAAGCGGGATGAGATAAATCGGCGACGTGCAGCAAAGCATCGGCTTCGGTAACTTCTTCTAAAGTTGCTCGAAAAGCATCCATTAATGACGCTGGCAATTCGTGAATAAATCCCACCGTATCTGTAAGCACAATCTGTTTAGGTCTACCTGTTACCGCATCTGGTAGCAGCATTCGGCGGGTAGTGGGGTCGAGTGTTGCAAACAATTGATCGGCGGTGTAAACATCTGAATTAGTCAAAGCGTTTAATAGCGTTGATTTTCCAGCATTGGTATAACCAACGATCGCAATTGATGGTACTTCCCTATGTTGGCGCTGCTGGCGCAACCTCGAACGATGAGCTTGTAATTGATTGACTTCTGTTTGCAATCTACTAATGCGCCGCGCGATCGCTCGTCGCTCAGTTTCTAGTTTAGTTTCTCCAGGCCCGCGCGTCCCAATACCGCCACCCAACCTTGACATCGCTTGACCTCTACCTGTCAACCGGGGCAACATATACTCTAGTTGAGCGAGTTCTACTTGCAGTTTTCCGGCTCGTGATTGAGCGCGTTGAGCGAAAATATCTAAAATTACCTCGGTTCTGTCTACAACTCTAATGCCAATTTGAATTTCTAAGTTACGCACCTGAGCGGGAGAAAGATCGCGGTCAAAAACGATTAAATTTGCTCCCAAAGTTTGAGCCATTAAAGCTATTTCTTGAACTTTCCCTTCACCAACTACGGTTTGAGG
>QQTW01000279.1_pt1 | contig 31118 bp, 30 predicted proteins | sample 1904831 | NCBI WGS metagenome assembly QQTW01 (sample SAMN09435610, study PRJNA476489) | Subsurface metagenome, whole genome shotgun sequencing project.
AGGGGAAGTTTTAAGCTCTGAAGAAATAAGCAATTATAATGAACGAGAAAATATAATTTCCGAAATTAATTTTTTTAAACTTATAATTGAGAGAAACTTAAAGAAAATAGGGGAAGCTTTAGAAACCGAAAAAATAAGCAATTATAATAATGAACGAAACGAGTCAAACAAGATAATTGTAAAATATCTAAGAGCCAATTCCAAAAGGAATTGGCTCTTAGATAGGCCAGTAAGTAAATATACTTATGAAGAAATCATTGAACATAGATGCTATCTAACTGGCAAAAGTAAAGAGATGAAAGCTATGTTTACTAGCTCTCAAAATAGCTTTAATGAATTGAGAATCAAATTTATTAATCAGCAGCAATATTATAAAAAGTAGGGTGGGCATTGCCGGGCTACAAGCCTTGGTAATTTGTGGCATTGCCCACCCTATAAGCTGAATTACGTTGTCAACACCTGAGCAGGCAAGCGTTTAAAGGCAAGGCGCTCGTTTTCCACATCCACAAAGATCGTGTCGCCTTCGCTAAATTCGCCGCGCAGAATTGACTTGGCGATTTGAGTTTCCAACTCGCGCTGAATTGCTCGCTTGAGCGGACGCGCTCCGAATACTGGATCGTACCCTACTTCTGCCAAGAAATCGAGCGCAGCATCGGCAAGTCTGAGCGACATCTTGCGATCGCTAAGTCGCTTTTCAAGGCGTTGCACCTGTAGCTTGACAATATGCCGCAATTCCGATCTGTTGAGCGCATGGAAGATGATAATCTCGTCAATGCGGTTGAGGAACTCAGGACGGAAGCTATTACGCATCGCTTCCATTACTCGATTGCGCATTTCGTCATAACGAGAGTCATCTCCTGCTACATCTAAGATGTACTGCGAACCGATGTTGCTGGTCATGATAATAATAGTGTTCTTGAAGTCCACCGTATGACCTTGGGAATCGGTAACTCGTCCATCATCGAGAATTTGCAGCATGATGTTGAATACATCCGGGTGTGCTTTTTCGATTTCGTCGAATAGCACAACTGAATAGGGACGACGGCGAATTGATTCGGTTAGCTGTCCTCCTTCTTCGTATCCCACATATCCCGGTGGCGCACCGATTAGGCGAGAAACCGTGTGTTTCTCCATGTATTCCGACATATCAATTCGCACCATTGCTTCTTCAGTGTCGAAGAGATATGCAGCTAAGGCTTTGGCGAGTTCGGTTTTACCTACACCAGTAGGGCCGAGGAAAATAAAGCTGGCGATAGGACGATTGGGATCGGCAAGTCCAGCACGCGATCGCTGAATTGCATCAGCTACAGCTGTGACTGCTTCATCTTGTCCAACTAGGCGACGGTGTAATTCTTCTTCCAAGTTCAGCAGTTTTTCTGTCTCGGTTTCCACCAGCTTACCGATTGGAATACCCGTCCACTTAGAAATGACTTCTGCAATATCGGCTTCTGTCACTTCCTCGCGCAGTAGGGATTGACCGCTGGTTTGAGTTTGAGATAATTCAGTTTCAGCTTCTTCTAGTTGCCGATGCAAGCTAGTTAACTTGCCATATTTTAGTTCAGCGGCTTTGTTGAGATCGTAGTCGCGTTCTGCTTGTTGGATTTCAACGTTAACGCGATCGATCTCTTCTTTGATCGTCTGAATTTTGCTAATAATATCCTTTTCAGACTGCCATTGAGTATTCAAACCCCGTTGTTCTTCTTTGAGATCGGCGAGTTCTTTTTCCAATCTTTCCAACCTTTCTCTGGATGCGGCGCTGCTTTCTTTTTCTAGCGATAGCCGCTCCATTTCCATCTGCAAGATCTTGCGATCGATTTCGTCCAGTTCTTCCGGTTTGGAGGTGATCTCCATTTTTAACCGGGCGGCGGCTTCGTCAACAAGATCGATCGCTTTGTCGGGAAGGAAGCGATCGCTAATATATCTATTTGACAAAGTTGCAGCCGCAACTAATGCACTGTCAGAAATTTTTACCCCGTGATGCACTTCATACCGTTCTTTCAAACCGCGCAGAATTGAAATAGTATCTTCCACGTTGGGCTGATCGATATACACTTGCTGGAAGCGTCTTTCCAATGCCGCATCTTTTTCAATATACTTGCGGTACTCATCCAGGGTAGTAGCACCAATACAGCGCAGTTCGCCCCGCGCCAGCATTGGTTTAAGCAAGTTGCTAGCATCCATCGCGCCTTGGGTTGCACCCGCACCGACGACAGTGTGAATTTCGTCAATGAAGAGAATAATGTTACCCTTAGACTCGGTAACTTCTTTGAGAACTGCTTTCAAGCGTTCTTCAAATTCACCCCGGAATTTAGCGCCAGCAATCAAAGCACCCATATCTAGGGCGATCAACTTGCGATCTTTGAGCGACTGGGGTACGTCACCAGCTAAAATTCGTTGTGCTAGTCCTTCGACGATCGCAGTTTTACCTACACCTGGTTCACCAATCAATACGGGGTTATTTTTGGTGCGGCGAGAAAGAATCTGAATCGTGCGGCGAATTTCATCATCCCGCCCAATCACTGGATCGAGTTTACCTTCACGGGCGGCTTCTGTCAGGTCGCGCCCATATTTTTCCAGTGCTTCGTATTTGCCTTCTGGATTTTGGTCAGTCACTTTCTGGTTCCCACGCACTTGTTTAATAGTATTCTTTAACTTTGCTTCGTCTAAGCCGAATTCTTGAAGTAAGCTTTTACCAAAGCGATCGTCTTTGGCATACGCTAGCAATAAATGTTCGATCGAGATAAATTCGTCTTCAAATTCTTTACGGTAAGATTCGGCTCGATCTAGCAGTGTATCTAAGCTACGTCCCAGGTAGACGGAAGTGCTGCTACCAGATAATTTCGGCTGACGCTGGATGAATTGTTCGGTGCGATCGCGTACCTTTGTAATGTTTGCGCCTGCTTTGGTTAAAATGCTGGCGGCTAGCCCTTCTTGTTCGAGCAGTGCTTTGAGCAGGTGTTCGCTTTCAATCTGCTGTCCAGAAGCTGCTTTGACAATATCTGGAGTGTGGGCGATCGCTTCCCAAGCTTTTTCTGTAAATTTATTGGGATCTGTGGGTTGCATACTGTGCTATCCCCTCCTAGTTATGATTTAATTTACGAACCGCCAAGACGCGAAGAACGCCAAGCAAGAGGAAGTGTTCTGCTCTTAGCTGTCCCTATTGGTCATTTTAGAAAGACTAGTCTAATCACTTGGATCGGTGTTTACGTATTCTTACCGGGGTATTTCCGCCCAGGGCAACAATTCGTAATTCTTTTTGCCTAGTCCCTAGAGAACGCGATCGCGTTGTTCTGTTGCTTTTTTTGGGAAAACTAATTATATATATGTCGCCATCTAGTTGATTGCTTCTCAATATGAGTTACTGCCTAAATCCAGAGTGCCAAAATCCCCAAAACTTAGATGGCAGAAAGTATTGTCTTGTCTGTGGCTCTAAATTGCTGCTCAAAGACCAATATCATGCGATCAAGCCCATAGGAGAAGGCGGATTTGGCAGAACTTTCTTGGCTGAAGACGCTAATCGACTGAATGCTCTTTGCACGATCAAGCAATTTTTCCCTCTACCGCAAATTCAAGGCAATATTGAGGCAATGAATAAAGCGACTCAACTGTTTAAGCAAGAAGCTAGACAGTTGTTGGAACTGGGAGAAAAGCATCCGCAGATTCCAACTTTGTTCGGTTACTTTGAACAAGAGCAACGCTTATATCTGGTGCAGCAATATATTGATGGACAGGATTTGTCGAAAGAGTTGGAGAGCCAAGGATCTTTCAGTGAAGCACAAATTCGGAATTTATTAAATAGTTTGTTACCTGTGCTGAAGTTTATTCACGAGCATCAGGTAATTCACCGAGATATTAAACCAACTAATATTTTACGTAATAAAGCTGATGGTAATTTTGTCCTGATTGATTTTGGAGTTGCCAAACAACTAGCTGGCACTAATATGTCTAGAGCAGGTACAAAACCTGGGACAGAAGCATATGCTCCAATTGAACAACTGCGTGGCGCTAAGGCTTTGCCAGCTAGCGATATCTACAGTTTAGGCGTAACCTGCATTCATCTAGTCTGTAATGCCGAACTAAATGAACTTTATAACCCCCTTCAAGGGGGATGGGTATGGCGACCATTACTCAAACAAAAAGGTAAAGATGTCTCAGACCAACTGAGCAAAATTCTAGATAAAATGATCGCTGAGTACGTGCAGCATCGCTATCGATCGGTAGATGAAATACTCCAAGACTTAAATTCTAAACCTACACCACCGCCGCCACCACCGCCACCACTGCGGCGATCGCGATCTCTACCACCGCCACCGCCACCACCAGCACTAGATGCAAAAAAGTGGCAATGTGTCAATACTCTCACGGGACATTCAGGGCAAATTAGAGCAGTTGCTATTAGCCCTGATGGTGGGCTGATAGCTAGTGGCAGTGCAGACAAAACTATCAAAATCTGGAACTTAGCTAGTGGTAACTTGCTGCACAGCTTAAGCGATCACGCAAACTGGGTACGTGGCGTGGCTTTTAGTTTGGATGGCAAAACTCTCGTCAGTTGTAGTGCTGATAAAACAATCAAAATATGGAATGCGATCGCAGGTAGCCTGATTCAAACTTTAGTCGGACACGCAAATGGAGTGAGTGCTGTTACCATCAGCCCAGATGGCAAAACAATTATTAGTGGCAGTGATGACGGCACAGTTAAGTTGTGGGAACTAAAAACTGGCAATCTGCTATACACTCTCACAGGCCATTCAGGTTATGTTTTGTCTGTTGCAATTAGTCCGGATGGCAGAACTGTTGCTTGCGGTTGCGGTGAGATTATCAGAGTGTGGGATTTAAGGGGCGATGACTTGATTGGTGACTTGAGCGGGCATTCAGGTTGGGTTCGTTCTATTGCTTTTAGCCCTGATGGTAATACAATCGCCAGTGGTAGTGAGGACAATACGATCAAGTTATGGCAACACGGTAAGCTACTGCGTACTTTGGATGGTCAATCTAGCCGGGTTACTGCGGTTGCTATTAACCCAGATGGTAAGACTTTAATTAATAGCAGTGGAGATAAGACGCTCAAAATCTGGCATTTAGAAACGGGCAAGTTAATTGATACTCTGCAAGATCATTCAGACGCTGTTTGGTCTGCTGCACTGGCTGTAGATGGGCAAGCTCTAGCTAGTGGCAGCTCCGACAATACAATTAAGATTTGGCGTTGTGACTAAAGAGGGACTGGGGTGAGTCGCTTCGCTCCAGTTTTAAATTTTAAGTTTTAAGTTTTAAGTTAAATGAGCGTTTTTTAACTTAAAACTTAGAACTTATTACGAGAAACTATTCAACTCCCCCAGCCCCAAGCCCCAAGCCCCCTCATATATGCAAAAGAAGCAAAAATTTCCTTATCTGGTTGGCTCAAAATGGACATCCCAGCAGAAAATCTGGGGATGGCGACACTTTCAGGTCATCAATCGCAAAAATCAGGGTAAGTGGGTGTTTGCGGAAATGGTTGCTGCTTGCGATCCGAATGTTCGTTTTTGGGTTAATGCCAAAATTCTCAAAGACAGATCTCAATGGCAAGGTGGATGGCAATCTTTACAAGAAATAGAGGCAGCCCAGTTAGATCTATCTTGAAACTAGAGATTTGACAAAATTTATCATTCTTTACATTTGTAGGAGCGATCGCACTTTCATCAGGCTATGCTTAACCGATTCATCCTATTTCCCTACTTTAATAGCTTGAGGTATGAATTTGGTTGAGCGATGTTTGCTCCAAACAACATCGATTAGTCTCGATCGCAAAGCTATTTGAATCCTTACTGTCTATGATTCTTGGAGTGCGATCGCTGGCGTTACCGCAGGACGAAGCGGCATTCCTGATGGCTAGAATATTCTCATTTGAGATTCCATACAACTATTTACTTGTTTTTGTCTAAATTATGTTATAAAAGTTTTTTTGTACATTGTCACTATTTTTATAAAAATAAATGACAAATAGTTATAATAGTCTTTTTAAATAACTGAAAATGATTTTTAAGGGAATATAAGCGAATAGCTATCAAATAATTAGTTTATTTCAGCTTTAAACCTTAATTTATCTAAACCCCCCCTTTCTTTTCCCCAGCAGTTGCAAGATAATGCAGGAAAGCAAATAAAATTACAGACGGCAACAAGCAGGCTAGTTGAAGCGCCTTCTTTAGCCCAAAGTTTAATAAGCAACGATAGGAGCCAACTAAACGTGAAACTTGCAGTCTACGGAAAAGGTGGCATCGGCAAATCGACAACTAGCTGTAATATATCTGTCGCCCTCGCCAAGCGTGGTAAGAAAGTATTGCAAATTGGCTGCGATCCGAAGCACGACAGTACTTTTACCCTGACGGGATTCCTGATTCCCACAATTATCGACACCCTTCAGGAAAAGGATTACCACTACGAAGACGTTTGGCCTGAAGATGTAATTTACAAAGGTTATGGTGGCGTTGATTGCGTCGAGGCAGGCGGGCCTCCAGCAGGTGCAGGTTGCGGTGGCTACGTCGTAGGTGAGACAGTCAAGCTATTGAAAGAACTCAACGCCTTTGATGAGTACGATGTAATTTTGTTTGACGTATTGGGTGACGTAGTTTGTGGTGGTTTTGCTGCCCCGCTGAACTATGCAGACTATTGCATGATTGTGACAGACAACGGTTTTGATGCCTTGTTTGCCGCTAACCGCATTGCCGCATCAGTCAGAGAAAAAGCCCGGACACACCCCTTGCGTCTGGCTGGCTTAATTGGCAACCGCACCTCTAAGCGCGACCTGATTGATAAGTATATAGAATCAGTGCCGATGCCAGTGCTGGAAGTTCTGCCCCTAATTGAGGACATCCGCGTTTCCCGCGTCAAGGGCAAGACTTTGTTTGAAATGGCCGAGTCCGATCCTGACCTCAATTACGTCTGCGAGTACTATCTCAACATTGCCGATCAAATTCTTGCCCGTCCAGAAGGAGTTGTGCCAAACGACTCGCCAGACCGGGAGTTGTTCGCCTTGCTATCTGACTTCTACTTGAATGGTGACAAACCACCTGTTGTGAGTCAGGAAGAGGAACTAGACTTGATGATGGTTTAATCAGTCTAGTGATGGGATGAGGTAAAGAAAAAATGGCTTTTTTCACTGAGTTAACCACTTCCTTAAAACAAAAGTGGTTGCAGTACTTCCAAAGCAATCGTTCCTGGCTGGAACGGCAAATGGAAGCGGAGTATATTGACACTCCTGATGGTGGCAGGCGACCGTCTTCTTACCTCATCTTGGGAGCGGTGAGTGCGCTGGAACCGCAATTAGCGGAATTGATAGTGCCTTTTACCAAACTGAACCCGGACATAAACGCCCTGATTGATGTACTGGAGTTGAATTTTGACCCGGTAAAGTCTCAGAGCGATCGCCCTAATTTGCAGAGCGATAGCTCTGTTTCCACCGTCAACCCACATTCTAATTCCTCAGTAAATCCAAGCACAGACATGGACGAGCTGATGGAGGTAGGAAAAGATGAAGCGCTTCAGCCGCAAGGATCGTCGTGGGTGGAAGTAGTGGATAGAACAGCACCAGCAACTTCACAACAACAGCCCTTAGAGAAACCGAATGCAGTCCAAACTGAAATGGGTGATGTTTGGCTGGATGAAATGAATGCAAAAGAGTTGAAGTCTGAGCAAACACCAGACAAAACCCACACAAAGGAAGGGAAGCAATCGGAAGACGAGGAAATTTCCCGTCTATTCCCTGAATTTTGAACGCTGCCGAAACAAAAGGCTGAATGCTGAATGCTGAATGCTAAATGGGAAAAATTCATCATTCATCATTCATCATTCATCATTTAAATAACTTGGGGAGAAAATCAGTTTTATGACTTTGGCTCAACCGGAAGCTTTAACTTTTGAGTGCGAAACTGGAAATTACCACACATTTTGTCCGATTAGCTGCGTCGCATGGCTGTACCAGAAGATTGAAGATAGCTTCTTTTTGGTGATTGGAACTAAGACCTGTGGCTATTTCTTACAAAATGCTATGGGGGTGATGATTTTTGCTGAACCCCGCTATGCAATGGCAGAACTAGAAGAAGGGGATATTTCGGCGCAGCTGAATGATTATGAAGAGTTGAAGCGGTTGTGTTTGCAGATTAAGCGCGATCGCAACCCTAGTGTAATTGTCTGGATTGGCACTTGCACGACCGAGATCATCAAGATGGATTTGGAAGGCTTAGCACCGAAGCTAGAATCCGAAATCGGTATTCCAATTGTCGTAGCACGGGCAAACGGTTTGGATTATGCCTTCACTCAAGGAGAAGATACCGTATTAGCAGCAATGGCTGTCCGTTGTCCAGATAAAGCACCAATAACTGAAGCAGATAAAAACGAACGCAATGCGATTTCTAAACTGCTCAACTTTGGTCGCAAAAAAGAAGATGTCGCAGCCGAAGAGTCAGAGTACGTCAACCATCCACCCCTTGTTCTATTTGGTTCCCTACCCGATCCAGTTGTGACTCAATTAACACTGGAACTGAAAAAGCAGGGAATAAAAGTTTCTGGTTGGCTACCCGCCAAGCGTTACACCGAACTACCAGTTTTGGAAGAAGGGTATTATGTTGCAGGTGTCAACCCCTTCCTCAGCCGCACTGCTACAACTTTGATGCGGCGGCGCAAGTGCAAACTAATCGGTGCACCCTTCCCAATCGGCCCTGATGGTAGCCGCGCTTGGATTGAAAAAATCTGCTCTGTCTTTGGCATTACCCCAACCGGACTGGAAGAGAGAGAAACCAAAGTTTGGGAAAGTTTGGAAGATTATCTCAAACTGATTCGCGGCAAGTCTGTCTTCTTCATGGGCGATAACTTGCTGGAAGTTTCCTTAGCACGGTTTCTGGTACGTTGTGGGATGACTGTTGCCGAAATCGGTATCCCCTACATGGATAAGCGCTATCAAGCCGCTGAACTGGCAATGCTTGAAAAGACTTGCCACGAAATGGGTGTACCTCTGCCTAAAATTGTTGAGAAGCCAGATAACTACAACCAAATTCAGCGGATCAACCAACTGAAGCCAGATTTGGTAATTACTGGTATGGCTCATGCTAACCCACTAGAGGCACGGGGTATCAATACCAAGTGGTCGGTAGAGTTCACCTTTGCTCAAATTCACGGCTTTACCAATGCCCGCGACATTCTGGAATTAGTGACTCGCCCACTACGTCGCAACAACAATCTGAAAGATTTGGGTTGGGAAAAGTTGGTGAAAGAAGAAGCCAAAATCTAGCAGCGAAGGGCTTTAGCAGTATCTAATCATTCTTTTTGCAGGGCGAATCTTAGGTTCGCCCTTCTTCTATAATGTGCATACAAGCACAATAGACCTCTTGCATGAATCGGATTTCATCTATTAGGGGTAGGGGCGGGTTTACCAAAAGGCTTCGATTTTAACCGATATTTTGGGTAGGGCGGGTTTACAAATATATTCGTGCAGGAGGTCTAATATGTAGCAAAGGCCTAAACCTTTGATACAGCAACTAAACTAGAAATACCCATGTCTGGCAGAGGTCATTTATAGACATTGCCATCCTAGAGAAATTAGATCGTCAAACCGATGGAGATTAACTGTTCGTTTTGTGGTAATGATGTATTAGAAGCGAAGCGAAATTCGATGCACCTCTTGCCGCACTGCGCCAAGCATTGCAACTCGCCCATCAGTAATCAAATCGCGTAGCAGATTGGCGGCTGATATTGCGTCCATTGGTGTATTACGTCTCAGTGCTAACGACCAAACTGACGTATCAACTACAACTTTCATTGTTTCTGGCGTTGTTGTTTGTAGTCGTAGTCTTCGTCAAAGTCGATTGTCCCGAACAACTCCAGTATCTTCATCTGCTTGCGACGTTGTACGTATTCTCGCAAGGCTGCTTCAACCACAGCACGCTTGGTTTGATGGTTGCCGAGGGCAAGGGCTTCTTGAATTAAAGCTTCGTCGATTTGAAGATTAGTTGCCATGCACATTACCTTGCACAAACTGCCGCACAATTAAATCTTAGGGTATGTTGATAAAAAAATTTCACCCCTTGCTACTCTACTGACAAATCTCATAGCCAAGCTGAGATCTCGTAACCAGGTTGAACCTAGTTACGAGAAGGCTGCTCTGCTTCAGTCTAAATTTCCGCCACTGCTCGTTCGATTAATCTCCGAGCTAATGTTTGCGTTCCTGTATGTTCGTAGTAGTTAGTTGAAACATCCAAGAAAGCAGCAAGATAATCTAACTTGTCATCAGCAACTTGCATAAATTGTTGCAGATTGTCAACAACTTTTTGTGGTGTTAAGCCGCGAGAAATAACTAAATCGCTCATCCAGCCTTTAACTGAATCAAAGCTTTCGCCGATGAAGTTTAGCTTTCCGGCGGAATTATTACCAGGAATAGCATCGTTGATGTTTTGGAATGTGGTATTTTTCTCTAATTCCTGTGGAGTTGTTTGATTCAAAGTTAATAGCGCTCTTTGAATAAAATCAGGGCCGAGTGGAATCAAACCATCCACACAAACTAAAGCAACCATTCGCATCAACGATTCACCACTGTATTCACCTAGTGAGGCAACAAAATCTCCAATACTGTCTCCGGGAATACCGTTGATTTGGCAAAAAGCTACTAACTCAGCAACTAATTTCAGACATAAGTCAATAGTTTGAGCTTTGTCAGCTTTGGGAGTAACTTTATTGAGAAAACCTAACAAGGGAATTCGTTCGCCAACTTTGTTAGCTAATGCTGCTGCACCAAGGGCTTTATCAGTACTATCAACTGTTTGATAAAGCCACATCGCTCTTTGGTATCCTTGAGAGCGATCGTTGTACAAATAAATCGCCCGTTCGCCAATTTGCTGAATCAAACTTTCGTCAGTTTCGCCAGTAACAGTACGGATAGTATTGACAAAACCAGTTGTGTTTTGCCACTCACCAGGAGCAACAAAATCAAGCGATCGCAGCATTGAAACAGTTAAATTATTCGTTGGTAAATCATCTACCAAGTCTTGAATTGGTTTGCTCAAATTAACCTCCTAATTAAAATTATGAATTATGAATTATGAATTAAGCATTCACCATTCATAATTGCTGCATTCTTTTGTTATTGCAGTCGAGCAATGCCATTGAGGTTAAACTTTTTCAGCCAAGCTTCGCGATCGCTAGCTGTAAAAGACGGATCGCGGGATAATACTTTAACTTGATAGCGATCGCCAACCAGGATGGCAGTTTGAGTATTCCCCACCTCAACGGCTGGATAACTGCCAATTTTTTTGGTGCTATTTTTGAACTTTGCCGCAGCAATAGGAGTACTTTTTGTATCAGAAATAGACAGCATGGCTACATCCTTGCCATCTTTTTTCAGCTTCGCCTCAGCAAAGCCTTTTTTCTCCTGAGTATAAACTCGCTGGAACCCATTGCTAGCTCGTGGGAAGAACTTATTAAACTCGCTACCTTGCGTTGCGGCCTTAGCAACCGCTTGACCGCTTCTTTGCTTGCTGCTTTCCTGTTGTGCAGAGTCAAAACGTCCCGGAGCCTGCGTTGCTGTACAGGCTGATGTAAACAACAGCAGCGCACAAAGCACCAATGCCGCTAGAACTCTACGCCCTCGATGGAACATTATGATACCTCCTTATGCTTGATTTATATCCTAATTACCAGTTGACTTGTGCTTACCCGATCACAGAAAAATTTCAACTAGCGCGGTGGGCAACAACCGCATAAAATGGATCTCCACCACCAGCACCCAACCATTGCAAAAAGTTAGGCGCACTCGACTGACGGGTAATTACCTCTGGTTCGGTGAATCCTGGCACTAATTTGAAGTACTGTTTAACCAATTCCACCCGACTGGCTTCTGAACCATCCCGCCAAGCTTGAATTGCCTTTTGATAAAACATTCGGTTAGAAAAGCTGATAATTGCCACTCCCCCAGGCTTGAGAATACGGTGAATCTCAGTGAACACCGCTTCTGGATATTGCAGATACTGTACAGAAACGGTGTTAAGCACAGCATCAAAATCTGCATCTAGTAACGGCAGTTTAGGATTTTCGTTCAAATCCTGGACAAAATAATGGTTTAGCTGGGGATTACGCCCCAATTCTTCAGCGTTGAGTCCGTGTCCCTCCACATGGGCAAATTCTATTTCCTCTGGCAGATGCGACACCCAGCTACTCATCATGTCAAATATCCGCGTATTTGGCTTCAGGCGCTGGCGATATAAATCTGTCAGCTGCTGGATAAACCCTTCATCCACATGAGTCACAAATCGCGGATAGGCATAAAACTGTTTATCGTCTGAATCATCTAACTTTGTACGTTGATCCGGTCGCAGTGGCATAAGTGTAATGTAATAGTATCCCTACACTTCCCAGTTTAAGAAAAATTACGAAGTGTAAAGGAAGTGAGGGAAAGGCTGAATGATAAATGATGAATGATGAATTGTTCATTTAGCATTCAGCATTCATCATTTCTTCGCTGCTTGCCAGATAAAGAAAAATATAGCTAGAATGATATTACGTGTACGAAATAATTATTTGAATGCCTACTACCTCTGTTGAACAAATTATAGAGTCGTGGCGACAAGTTCTAGCACCGCATGGTATTGGCTACCGGATCAAATTGCTAGGTCAACTTTTGGGGCGAAAGTTTCAAGAACGACTAGAACCATTTGGTTTGACTCCCTTTCATTGGATCGTGCTGTGCTGTTTATGGGAAGAAGATGGCTTAGCTACTTGTAGTATTGGCGAAAAACTGCAACAGGTAGGAGGCACCTTAACTGGTGTACTCGATCGCATGGAGGAAAGGGGACTAATTCGCCGAGAACGAGATCCTCGCGATCGCCGCATCTGGCGGATCTGGCTCACACAAGCAGGTAAGGAACTGCAAACTGTCCTACCCCCAATCGCCATAGAACTAGTAGATGAAGCCATGCAAGGTATTTCTCCAGAGGAACGCCAGCTATTCTCAAAGCTACTAGACCAAGCGATCTCTAATATTTCTTAAAAATTTTAAAGTAACTCGTAAGATGGGTGATGCGATCGCTCTGGCTGAAATAATATATAATATTACGAATACTAAATATAAGAACACAAAATAAATTGGCTTCATATTATTAACTGCTCAATATCAAACTACTAACAAAACTAAATTTCAACAGATATAAATATGGAACGGAGCACTACATCTTTAAACGGTCGCGGATTGGTAGTTGTGGAGAAAGAATTAATTACCGATTCAGCACTAGTTGAGAACGAATTGGTTGCTGACACTGATGCAACTGCACTGACACCGGAGCAGACAACAGATCCAGTAAAAGAACCTCAAGGGGATACAGAACAACCAATCGAGCAGCCAAAAAACAAACAGAAGCGCAAACTTCCAAAAGCTTTGATTTTCGCAGGTTTGGGCGTGGGTGCGATCGCTACTGATATCGCTGACTATCATTGGTGGCAATATGCTTCTGCCCACGAATCTACAAATGATACCTATGTTCGAGGTAACGTTCACCCAGTCAGTAGCCGAATTAATGGCACAGTAGCCTCTGTGCTGGTGGATGACAACCAGCAAGTGAAAAAAGGACAGTTGCTGGTGAAGCTAGATCCTAGCGACTATCAAGTGCAATCGCAACAATCACAAGCGGCGCTAGAAGCTGCGCAAAGATAGGCGAAGCGATAGATATATACAGCAAATAAATAAGGCATAGTTATTACTAAAAGCTTCAGATTTGAAAATGAGAATAAAGACTAATTCTAAAGTAGCTATACCTGCCTTAAGATCGAGAAACTATCGTCTGTTTTTTGCCGGACAAGGCATTTCTCTAATTGGTACTTGGATGACACAAACCGCTACGGTTTGGCTTGTGTATCAGTTGACTAACTCAGCCTTGCTATTAGGGGTGGTTGGATTTACGAGTCAAATTCCTAGTTTGTTTCTAGCACCTTTTGGTGGAGTTTTAGTAGATAGATGGAATACTCATAAAATTTTAGTTATTACTCAAGTATTAGCGATGATACAGTCGTTAGCACTTGCTGTTTTAGCGCTAACAGGCACAATTAATATTTGGCATTTTATTTTTTTGAGTTTGTTTCAGGGAACAATCACTGCCCTAGATGCTCCAGCTAGACAAGCTTTTGTGCCAGAAATGGTTGAGAAAAGAGACGATTTGGCAAGTGCGATCGCGTTGAATTCTTCTCTTGTCAATGGCGGGCGATTAGTTGGGCCTGCGATTGCAGGTATCATCATTGCCCAAACTGGAGCTGCTTTCTGTTTTTTAATTGATGGTTTCAGTTATATTGCTGTGATTGCAGCTTTATTAGCAATGAAGCTGAAGCCAAAAAACATCGCTCTCAACGCGGGTAATCCCTTACAAAAATTAAAAGAAGGATTTATTTATGCCTTTGGTTTCGCCCCTATTCGTTCAATCTTGCTATTGCTAGCTTTATTTAGCTTTATGGCATTGCCATATGTAACTTTGATGCCAATTTTTGCTACCAAAGTTTTATCAGGTGACGCTCATACTTTGGGCTTTTTGATGGCAGCATCAGGAGTTGGAGCAATAATAGGGGGATTTTATTTAAGTACGCGAAAAACTGTGCTGGGACTGGGAAAAATAATTGCTTTAGCTCCGGCGATCGCTGGTGTAGGACTGATTGTTTTTTCTTTGTCTAGAGTTCTATGGATTTCTTTACTAATAATGCCTGTAATTGGCTTAGGTTCAATTCTCTTAATTTCTTCTAGTAATACAGTTCTTCAAACGATAGTTGAGGATGATAAACGCGGACGGGTGATGAGCTTATTTACAACGTCTTTTTTAGGAATACTGCCTTTTGGAAGTTTATTATCTGGATTTTTAGCAGATAGAATTGGCGCACCTAATACACTAATTATTGGTGGTATTTTTTCTATTTTAGCGTCAATAGTTTTTACTAGAGAGCTACCTAAAATTAGGCTAGCAGCCCAGCCAGTTTATCAAAAAATAGGTTTACTACCAAAAACAAATTCCTAGTTACAAAAATTATTTACAATTTTCAGCCGCTCGTCCTGAAAAATTGAGGTTTTAAATAGAATTAATATTTGATACCATTTTGGCTCCATAGATTTTGGAGCCTTGAATTCTGAAACTATTACTATTAGGTAGTTTCAGCCATTTAAATCTTGCAACAATAAAACAAAATGGTATGAGTACGCCCGTGAATAATACAGGTGCATTCAGGCGAGCAAATCGTAAGCCAGCCCCTAAATCTTCTTCCTCCCCTCCGTCCGAATCGAGTACCCTTGAAAACCTGGCTCGGTATTTTTGGTGCCATGTTGGGTGCGTTCATGGCTGTTTTAGATATTCAAATTACCAACTCCTCGCTCGAACAAATATCTGGGGCAATAGTGCTACGACAGAGGAAGGCTCTTGGATTCCCACCGCCTATCTAGTGGCGGAAATTGTAGTAATTCCCCCCAGTGGCTGGCTATCGCAAGTGTTTTCTGTGCGGTGGTATCTAGTAGCCAATTCTGTCTTATTTCTTTTCTTTTCCCTCTGCTGTGCTTGGGCATCGAGTTTGGGTGAGATGATTGTGTTTCGCGCTGCACAAGGATTCACCGGGGGTGTTTTGATTCCCATGTCCTTTACGATTGTACTGACAACATTACCAGCAGCTAAACATTCGATTGGTCTTGCCCTGTTTACAATTACAGCCACATTTGCACCATCAATTGGCCCAACCATTGGGGGATGGTTGACGGATAATTTGGGCTGGGAGTACAACTTTTACTTAAATGTAATTCCAGGATTAATCCTGATTGGCATGGTATTATATGCGATTCCCCGCCAACCGTTACATTTAGAACAATTGAAAGGTGGCGACTGGTAGGGCATTATTTGCATGGCGATCGGTTTGGGGTCTTTGGAAGTTGTTTTAGAGGAAGGAAATCGCAAGGACTGGTTTGGTTCGCCGTTTATTACCCGCTTAGCAATTACTGCCGCTATTTTTATCACTCTCTTCCTCGTAATTGAGCTTACCCGCAAGAAACCTTTTATCAATCTGCCCTTGTTGCGTCGCCGCAACTTTGGTATCGGTAGTGTGGCTGGTTTGGCGCTGGGATTGGGGTTATACGGCACGGTGTATATTTTGCCCCTATATCTCAGTCAGCTCAAGGATTATACGCCAATGCAAATTGGTGAAGTGATTATGTGGTCTGGGCTACCGCAGCTAGTATTAATTCCTTTCGTACCCAAAATTATCCAACGTTTCGATATTAGACTGGTAGCTGCGGTAGGGTTTAGTTTGTTCGCAGTTAGCTGTTTTATGAACTCGAACATGACCCATGATACGGGGATAGAGGAATTGCGCTGGTCGCAGCTTGTCCGCGCTATCGGGCAACCCCTAACGATCTTGCCGCTAATCTCTCTTGCTACAGCAAATATTGAAAAAGAACAGGCTGGCTCTGCCTCTGGTCTATTTAACATGATGCGTAACTTAGGTGGTTCGGTGGGGATTGCGGCTCTGTCAACTTTAATAACATGGCCAGAGCAGTTTCACTCGAATCGAATCGGAGAGGGGATATCCTTGTATAGCCCACAAACTTAGCAACGAATTGAGCAGTTGACTCAGTATTTTATCAGTCGAGGAACTGGGCTGAATAGCGCTCATGACCAAGCAATCAAAGCAATTGACAATATAGTTTGCCGTGAAGCCTATGTAATGGCATACAACGATAGCTTTTACTTCATTGGTATATCGCTGCTAGTGTGTGCTATTGCTTTACTTTTCACCAAAAAGGTGAAGGCTGGTAGTGGTGCTACCGCGCATTAAAGGTTCGATAGGCCGCAAGGTTTGTTAAAATTCAGAGGCGATTTGGTCTGTCTTAGCTGCCATAACAAAATCATTCCGATGCAGCCCAGAAATGGCATGAGTCCACCAGCTTACCTTCACCTTCCCCCACTCGGTAAGTAAAGCTGGGTGATGTCCTTCTGACTCTGCTATTTCACCTACGCGGTTGGTAAATTCTAATGCCGTTTTGAAGTTGGGAAACTTGTAAGTACGCTCTAGATGGGGTATCCCTTCTACTTCTACGATATTCCAATCTGGAATCTGAGGCTTGAGTTGCGATACTTCTTCCTCAGTTACTTTTGGTGCATCCTGATGGCAAGCAGTACATTTTTGTCCTGTGAGCGTTTCCATCGCAGTACCTTGCATTACTACCAATAGTTTGATTTTATCAAAGATGTTTTAGTAATTTAGATATATTAATGTCACACCTTCAATAGCTGAAAGCCTGCTTGGAAAAAATGTTTATCGAATGCTAAGACTTGCGTTACGCCAGCTTCGTGCATGACTGTAAATGAAACACAATCAACTAAACCCCATTCCTTGTCTTGATATCTTTTGTAGAATGTCAAAGCTTGATTAAACAATTGTGAGGTAAGACTAACAACTTCTATTCCATCCGCATCTAAGAATTGCTCGATAATTTCAATCGCTTGCCTTTTATAATTGCGTACAAGGGCATTACCCAATATCTCTCGGTTAAGGGGAAAGGGGAAGGGTTAAAGGAGGAGCAGAGCACCCCTTAACCCTTCCTCAGTTCGGTTAAAGGTTGGTAGTGCTTATCCGAGAAGTATTGATCGGCACCACTATCTTTGTTAAGCCAGCGTCTTTTTCTCTCAAAAGCTCCCGTCTTACTAGCCCAACAAGCGTCTAACCTTATCATCCTTAGAGGCTATAGCTAAAGTTCATCGCGTACAACGCGAATGTCGATCTCTCTTTCAACGTATGTCCACTCTTCCGACGCGCGAAGCTCAGCTACCATTTCATCAAAGGCTGCGGAGTCGGACGATGCAAAATCAAACCAAGTCAAGAAGTCGAATGGCTCATCTTCTCTAAGATCTCGGCAGTGATGAAGACGACGGGCAACCGTAGGCAAGTACTTCAAACCCGTTTTGATGTGGTTCGAGCTTTCCTCAAAGATCCTTCGACGCTCATCCTGAGCCAAATTCCACCACGACGCGGTTTTACGAATAGGGATGAGCGCTGCGCAAGTTGCTTCCTGGCGGCCTAGAATCGGCTGTTTAGCCACAAGCTGGTTCTTTTCCGGACGTGTGACGTATCGCTCGTTGCTTATCACTCCGCGAAGGAGCCACTTGGCTACATCGAGTTCCACAGGAACTGTCCCGTTGACGATGTTTAACCTCTTAGCATCGGCAATGGGTTCCCCAATGATTGATTTGATCTCGACAACACGCCAGGGGCCGATCTCCCCACCGACAAAAGTAAAAAGTCGAGCATCCATGTCTATACTTGTTTCCTCACTTGAGACGGTTCCACTATATATTCAACTGTAAAGCTGCGGTTTGGAATGTTAGTGGTGGACTTCCTTCCCAATATTTACTGCTGCTCACCTTTTCTATTCTCAGTACTGCTTAATCCTTAACCGAGAAATATTGGGGCATTACCAACCTCTAGCAATACTGCATCAGTTGTCAAGAAGGGATGACCTTCAAATCGGACAGATAATTCAACAGCTTGTTGATGATATTGGTCTCTTTCGTTGATTAGTACAATGATGAATCCAGTGTCAATGAATATCTGGTTCAATCCGCTTCTCTCCACTTATGTATAGATCGTGGTTGGCAGCAAAATCTTCAGGTCCTTCTATGCTGATGTTGCGTAATCTTGACATGAGACTTGGTTTACTATCCTTTCTTTTTGATTGCTCAAATTTATTGTTTTCTTTGAAATAGCCTATTAGTAATTGTGCTTGTTGCAATAGCCATATGCAATTCTTTAATTTAATGATTTGAACTTTGATACTCTCCTCTATAATGAATCTATACATCAGGTTAAAACCTGCGCCTAATGCTGTTAATACTGTTAAGACAACTGGCAATGTTTTTATATCTCTAGAAAATACTAATTTTTCGAATTCTTGCGGAACTAAAATATAAATTAATATCCCAATCGAAATAACGGAACAAAGTTGTATAAGACTGTGGGATAATTCTTCTCTATCTTGGATAACTTCAAGTTTACAATTAATCTTCTTTTCCACATATTCTAAAATTTCTTTTTGATAATTAGTTTCTTTAACTGGAGCTTCAACTAATTTCCAATCATTCCTTCTTGCTTCATCAATAGTTATAACAAAGTCATGCTCAATTTGTTTCTGAGAACTTTTTAACTGCCTTATCTTGCAAATCAAATATGACATAATAAACAGCCCAACAAAGCCGACGTAAATAATTAAATATAATAGTTTTGCTGGAAATACTACTTCAAAAATTATAATTGTGTTCTTTATTAAGGTTGATATAAAAGCAGTAAAAAAAACAATAAAGCCCCGATGATAAATATTTTAATTAAAATTGTCGGGGCTAAGCTGTCCCAAAAATGGTTATGTTCTATTTTCGTTTCATCGTGTTTCTGCTTTTGAATAACCTGTGTTAACAACAGATTAAAAACTTTAGTTACTTGTTTATTACTGTCCATATTTGGTTCAGATGAGTTTGAATCCGAGGAATTTTTCAAACTTATGTCTGTAGCTAATTTATCTGTTGATTGATTATCGTCAGAAATATTTTCATTATTAGCCATACATTACCTCATGCAATTCCTCATAGTCGATCAATAAAACTTGATAGTGCAAACGAGGAGATTAGGAAAGCTTTCAACTCTAACAATTACTCTAACGTCACATCAGTCCTCACAACCCCAGCGCAATCGCACCTTACCATTAACTTAACTATCCCACCTTGAGTAGCACGGACTACCCATTCCACCTTTGCCCTATCCTTGGTAGGATCGGCTTGTCGCCTTGTAGGTGCTGAGGGTTTGTAAGCACGTCCTTCTAGTTGTCCTAATTCTTCACGCGGCTTACCTGTTTCCAATGTTGCACCTTCGGGTAATTCAATTTCACAGATACAACCCCGTACCAGCTTTTTCTCCAAAGCTTTTTCGGTGACGTTGGTGGGTAGCCAGCCTGTATTCTGCACAACTAAGCGTATTCGATAAGTATCTTTGCCCAAGTTACTTACACTGGCTTCGTAAATCTCTAACTTAGGGGAGATTAACAAATGCCAAACTACCCACTCAGGAAAGCGGGCAATTTCCTTTTCTAGAAACTCTGATGGAGGATTTGACCAAGCATACATTGCATCCCAACCGCCTAATTCTACTTGACCGAGTTGGGGATGCTCGAATCGATACCAGTCAACATATCCCTTACCTCCCAGCTTTTCATCGCTCCAGCGCAGCATCTTCAGGTCATCTTCTAAGGGATGTTCCCGATACCAGTCAATAAATTTATACTCATTGATTCCAGCTTGACGCTGGGGACTCCAAATTTCTACCGTCCAACTAAATATCCCCTGATGTTCGTATGCCCAATCGTCGAAAGCACCAGTGACATATTCTTTTGGGTGGTAGCGAAATTCATGAAATACTGAGACAGCAGGATATTCGGTTATTTCCGTACCCTTTTCACCGATGCGTTGATAGGTACGTAAATCGTTAACAGGGAATTCATCATCACTTAGGTGGCTGTAGGGGCGTAACAAAACACCACTGAAGGTGTGGAAGGCAATAGCCCCGGTAATGTTAGGATGGGTAGTAATAAATTGAACGAGCGATCGCACTTCTGGTTCGGACGCTGGATAGTCACCCGCCCCTAATTGTTCGTGTTCCTGTCGCCACATACTGGGAAAGTTGCGGTTTAAGTCTAATCCTTCTTTGGGTGGTTTAACATTAATCTGCACTCGATCGTAATTTTCTATCTGTCCTTCAGGTAGCAGGCGGTAATATTTACCTCCAGTTTCTGTAGGGAGGCGGGGTATCAGCAGGCGTGGTTCTTCTGGGCAAATCTTCCAAGCACCGTTGGTATCCGGAACGCGCATTTGCAAGATGCGTCCATCTCCATCCATATCTTCCATCACTAACCCGTCGCCCACTTCTTCGTCATAGGGATAGGGACGGGTGCTGGAACGAATAAACTTCGGCTTGTCAGCTAATGCTAACTCGGCTCCATCTGGGTTGACACGGGGGCAAATATAAAAGGTGCGAGTGTCGAGACAACGGGTAATATCTGCATGAATGCCGTAGCCTGTAACTAATGTTTGCAGCAGGTACAAGCAGGCACTAGATGGGGCTATTTCAGTAGCATGAATGTTGCCATCTACCCAAAGAGCAGGTTTTTCCCGATCTGAACCCCCGCGGAAGCAGGTAACTGTGAGTAGCCAAATGTCACGCCCTTCGTAGCTTTTACCAATGCTTTCTATGCGTACAAGCTGGGGGAATTCCTCGGCGTAGGCTTGCAGAATACTTGTTAAATCTGCGTAACGGTAGTATTTATCGAAACGAACGTCTGGCATAGCAACTTTCGTATCTCCCGTTGACGATTATGTACCATACTACAAGAGTAGAATGCGACAGTATCAGTTCTATCAGATGATTTCTGTTTGTCCTTCGCGATATTTATTCAGAGTAAATGTTATTTGTAATACTAGTCGCTCTCGCTGACTTGGAGTAATTGCTTTGTGAAAACAAAATGGATCTTCTGCAAATCCAAAACCAGCTTTTTCGCAAACAGTCACTACATTTTCATCCCCGTAGTAATTAGTGATGTCTCGATCTTCACGTCCTATCAGCAAGCTGAATTGATGCGCAATTTTCTTATTTTTATGACTACCTCGAACACAAACATGAGGGCCACTCAATAAATCAACGTCTGTCAAATAAAAGTAAAATTTAAGGGAATGATAGTCAATAGGATCGTGATGAAATAAGACAGCCCCCAACTTCATTCTATCCTCGAAATCTGCTTTTGTTACAAAACTCCAATAGAGCTTAGTTTCCACAAATTTAGGTTCACTCTTTAAATATAGGGCTGCTATTTCTAATAATTTTGGATCGCTGGCAAGTTGGTTAATAGTTGGGCAAAGCCTAGCACCATCTAAATAATCACCAACAATAAAATTATTGTTATGCCTTGCTCGTAAGTTTTTTAACTCAGAAATATGAAAATTTAATTCGCGGTCGTAATTAGCATAAAATTTTGTAGATTCAGCAAAATCAATAATTTCTTGTATAGTGTTCTCGTTTAGATTAATACCGGGGCATAAACCATCTTTTCTTAAGGATTGAACAACATTTTCTACATTCAGTTCAAACAAAGAAGGTTTGTTCCTATATTTTTCAAGTGCCGGAGGTTTATAAAAATAACTTACAAGAAAGCGGATGAATATAAATCGACCGAAGACAAACATTAAAAGCCATTTAGGACTTTTAATTAAGTATTTATATTCTTGATTGAATTTTAATCTGGCTCTGAAGAGAAAAAGAATAAAATTATCAGTTGGTATAAACATCGCTTATATTCCTGAGTAGATATTGAAGTTATTCAGCGGGGGCGATCGCTTCATCAATCCTCCACAACTTGGCGGTGGCAAAAACTGCTCAGTATAGTCGGGTAAAATAGGTGTCAGGTTTTCGTAGCAGTAGTATTTATTAAACTGAACCTGTGGCGTAGCAACCTTGCCGCCCATTGTTAACAATTATGTACCATAAAACTGAAATGAGTTGGTAGGTCAATAGCGAATGTTAGCTAAAGGTAATTGCCTTTATAGTATTTGTCAATAAAAGAGCGTTACTTTGTGAATACCTTTCTACCTCCCGATTAAGGTGAAAATCAAGAAAGAAGCGATCGTAGGAGACAATCATGACAATTGCAACTTCCAGTCAACCAAAAACTGAGTTGCCACCCCTTATTCCCCGTGATATTCTGTTTGGGAACCCAGAACGCAGCAGTCCGCGCCTTTCACCGGATGGCAAATACATGGCGTACATTGCACCGGATGATAAGAACATCTTGCAAGTGTGGATGCGGACGGTGGGACAGCAAGACGAACGCCAGCTGACAGAAGATAAGAAGCGCGGCATTCGGATGTATTTCTGGACGTATGAGGGCGAACAGCTAATTTATCTTCAGGACTCGGATGGAGATGAGAACTGGCACCTCTACTCTGTTAATATCCACTCAAAGATCGTGCGTGACTTGACTCCTTTTCAAGGAATTCAAGCGCAACCAGTAGCACTCGACCACAATTTCCCGAATGAAATACTGGTGGGACTAAATTTAACAGATCTCAGTAAGCACGATGTTTACCGCATCAATCTCAAAAATGGTGCAGTTGAGTTTGATACCGAGAATCCTGGTAACATTGTTGGGTGGACGGCTGACGCTCAATTTCAAATCAAAGCTGCGATCGCCACTACCCCCGATGGTGGTTCCGATCTCCTCTACAGAGAATCAATAGATAAGTCTTGGGAAAATCTGCGTCACTGGGGTGCAGATGATGAAGGCTATCCAGCCAGTTTCTCGGCGGATGGAAAAACACTATATATTATTGGCACTCACGATGCCAACGCCCAACGACTCATAGCCCTAGATTTGGCGACTCGTCAGGAAACTGTTGTAGCAGAAGATCCGCAATACGATGTAGATGGTGTACTCATCCATCCAATTTCGCGCCAGATCCAAGCGGTTTCGTTTTACAAAGATAGACAAGAGTGGCAGATACTCGATTCTAGTATTACCGCAGATTTTGAAGCGATCGCCAACGTGCGCAAAGGCGAATTTGGTATCGGTAGCCGCGATCTAGCAGATCTCAACTGGCTAGTCGCCTATGACACTGATGATGGCCCAGTTTACTACTACAGCTACGATCGCGCCTCCAAAACCAGCACATTACTCTTCAGCAACCAACCCAAACTCGAAGGGTTATCCCTCGCCTCGATGCAACCAATTTCTTTCACAGCACGAGATGGGTTAACTATTCACGGCTACTTGACAACGCCTGTAGGAATACCTGCAAAGGACCTACCAACGGTACTGCTGGTTCACGGCGGCCCTTGGGCGCGCGATAGCTGGGGTTACGATCCAGAAGTGCAATGGCTGGCAAACCGGGGCTATGCTGTCTTGCAAGTTAACTTTCGTGGTTCCACTGGCTACGGTAAAGCATTTGTCAATGCTGGAAACCGCGAGTGGGCGGCAAAGATGCATGACGATTTAATTGATGCTGTCAACTGGATCGTGCAACAAGGTATTGCCGATCCAAAGAAGGTGGCAATCATGGGCGGTTCCTACGGCGGTTATGCCGCTTTGGTGGGGTTAACCTTTACGCCTGATGTTTTTGCCGCTGGTGTAGATATCGTTGGGCCCAGTAACTTGATTACGATGATGGAGAGTATCCCGCCATACTGGGAACCCTTAAGGGCAATGGAAGCGCACCGGATCGGTAATTTGGAAACAGAACAAGAGTTTCTCAAATCGCGATCGCCCCTCTTTTTCACCGATCGAATCGAAAAACCCTTGCTGATCGCCCAAGGCGCTAACGATCCGCGCGTCAAGCAGGCGGAAAGTGACCAAATTGTTAATGCGATGCAGCAAGCAAATAAGCCAGTGGAATATATTCTCTACGCCGATGAAGGACACGGTTTTGCCCGCCCACAAAATCGGCTGCACTTCTACGCCAAAGCTGAGGAGTTCTTAGCCAAATACTTGGGCGGTAGATTTGAACCAGTGGGAGATATCCCCGGTCATTCTGGTATAGTCAGCTAAAACGTATTGGCATTTTTTCTCTAAGGGCAGGTTTTCTTCCATAGATGTAGAGCATTTGCACTTCTTAGTTACCAGGCCCCGCCTGGTAACGAGTAGAAAGAGGCTCAAGCAAAAGCGATCGCACCTTCAAAGAACTCTCTTAAGCTATTACACATAAAAATTGCATTTTTACTCTTACCCCTTACCTCTTACCTCTTGCCTCTTGCCCCTTACCTCTTACCTCTTACCTCTTACCTCTTGCCCCTTACCTCTTACCTCTTGCCTATCATCACTAAAAATTCGATGTACATCAGCTTAATACCCTTTCATTCACCACTTACTAACAATAATTGTGCTTGATGCAAATAATATAAACACATTTTGTAGCTACTAATTTTAAATTTTAGTTTTGATTCAAGACCAAACTCTAATATTAGCACTATCCCTGCCAGCACAGACGAAGACACCGTTAAAATCGCCGACATTACTGATGTATTTCCTGAAAATATGGTGCTTAACAATATTTGAGAAGGAACAAAGTTATAGACAACTATTGCGAAAATACAAACAAGTCCTATCCGGAAAAATTTATAAGTTAGCTTTATACTATCTTGCTGTTTTTCTATTTCTACTTGCAATCTATTTTCAACATACATTAAAACTTCTGGGTGAAAGTTAGCGGTTTCAACTATTTTCTGAGCCGTTGGTAAGTCAAATAATACAGATTCATCTCTAGCTTTTTTAAAATCTGCTTTTAATTCTTTTCCTTGGTTTTTGAAAGGCTCGATTTCACTAACACTTCTCAGCACTACAAATAATACTAAAAAGCAAAAACAGACAACAAGATAAATGAGTATAGGTAGAGTGGCTATAGGTTTGATTAGCGCTGCAACAACAGCAGCAAACAGAAAAAACGTCACGCCAATTAAAGAACATTTCATTCCCAGAGTTGGAGCTATAGCGTCCCAAAGGTATGATATTTTTTGACTGGAGTGCGATTTTTTTATTACACGAACTGTTGATGGTTGGATGAGAGCCAAATCTAATAACAGGTCGAATAAGTCTTCTATTGCTTGTTTATTTAACTGTGCGTCGGATAACTCTAAATAGTTTGACTTTTCTATATTGGTAACTCTAGCTAATCCTTCTATTAACTCACTATAGTCGAATAATTGACCGTCTTCTAAGGGATAGTTGTTATCAGTCATAGCGAATTTTATCTAGTGGTTGATTTTTACATATAATGAAATCGATTCCAATTGAGGAAAGTTTACAATTATTTAATTAAATCCAGGGATAACTTGATAAATTGTTACATTGAGGGAATAATCTGTTATGTAATTGTGGCTAAAATAAGCATTAAGCCGAAGGGAGTTTTAACGATTAGACTTAAATTTTAGGATAAAGCTTGAATTTGCTTTAGTTGTTTGTGGTTGAGAGAATTTGCTCGGCAATGCGAATTTGGTCGGGACTAAATCCGGCTTTTTTCAAATGTGGCAGAAAAGAGCGATCGCGATATCTAAAATCTAGATTAGTGGCTCTACGGTAAGCGAGAAGTGCTTGTGTACGATCGCCCATACCCCAATGAGCAAGTGCTAGGGCTACTAATGGATGGGGATTATTAGGTTCTAGGGTAGCAGCTTTTTTGGCAGTGGCGATCGCTGATTCATATATCTGCAAACGATGAAAAGCCAGACTCAAGTTGAAGTTAGCAACTTCATTTTTCGACTCTAAAAAAGCAGCCCAAGCGTGAACAGCAACCGCAGCATTCAACTTGCCACTAACTAAATATACAATTCCCAAAGCATTCAAGGCTGGAACTGAAGCCGGATCATTATATAGCGCTTGGAAAAGTGACTCAATCGCTGCATCCTCTTGTCCCGCCAAATGCTGCGTCCAACCCAACATTACCCATCCTGAGAGGTTTTTGGGTTCGAGGAGGGTAGACTTTTTCAGCGCCGCGATCGCTTCAGTATAGCGTTCAGAAGCCCGATATGATAGCCCCTGCGATCGGTATTGACTGGCTGAAGTTACGGCAAATACTGGTTGAAAATCCAGCCAGCAACCAGTTGCAACCACTACGACAAGAATATTTCGGATATTCGCAACTTGCATAAGCTTTGAGATGCAGATGCCGAAACAACAATTAATCCCTGCTCACTCAAAGAATATCAATAAGTAAGCTGAAGAGACTAAATTATATAGTGATATTGCTGATACTGTTTGAAATAATCAGAAATTTTATTATTCATGCATAATAATTATTGTCTTAACTGGCAGAAAGTTAATTCAATTTAAATCTTGCACCACGAGTTGAATGAAACTCCGCTCCGATATTCAAGTACGAGATCTATATCTTCTAGTAAATGGCTTTCCATCCTTGTACAGTGTCTTTACCAATTTCAGTGTCTACAGTTTCTCCACTTTCTGTCACCAGTCTAATACTCACGTTTTTAGTTGGTGATTTCTTCAGGGCTGCTGCTAAGTCATTATTTACCTGAAATTTGCCGTTTTGTCCTGATAAACGAAAGACGCGATCGCCAATCTTAATAAACAAGTTCGTCACATTTAACGCCGTGTCGGACGTTACACAGTCTATTCCTGATAAGTCTGTGTAAAAGCTATGTCCTGAGAAACAATTGCGATCGCTATAAGCTAACAACAATCGAATCGAGTCCCGCTGCCAAAGGCTAATTACTTCCACCCAGGTATTATTATTGAGCAAGCGCTTGTAAAAATAGTTCTTATCGAATATCCCTACATCTTCTCCCTCAAACGGATCTACAATCTTGACAGGCTGTGACCAAGGAACATCAATATTTGTACTCAAAGCCGCCGACTCCACCACCGGGAGTTTCTTAGAAACTTTGGCAATGAGATTCTTATCTTGAGCTACTACTAGTTGAGGCGCAAAGATTGTAACTGTTAAGGCAATAAATGCTAGACCCTTACTTAGTCTAGTCAAACTGCTAATACTTTTGCTTTCGCCGTAGCCGTACATTGGCGTAATCGAATTAAAAGAATGCTATCTACTACAATTATAGTTCCAATAACTTTTAGCTAATAGAAAAATCCCCCAACTTTGTCGCTGAGGGATTGATATAATTTAACACAATAAATTATGAATAATTTTCAGCATTCATAATTTAGCATTCATCATTTGTTAAGTTCCTTGGCGCAGTTGATCTAATACGCCCCGATCTTCTAAGGTGGAAGTATCACCAGAAACTTCTTGCCCAGCAGCGACAGATCTGAGTAACCGCCGCATGATTTTACCAGAACGAGTTTTGGGTAGAGCATCGGTAAAGCGAATTTCACCAGGACGCGCGATCGCACCAATTTCCTGCACGACGTGCTGCTTCAGTTCTTTACTCAATTGTTCGCTCGGTTGATGCGTACCTTCTAAAGTGACAAAAGCAACAATATCTTCTCCTTTCAATTCATCCGGCTTACTCACAACCGCTGCTTCTGCAACCGCTGGGTGAGAAACCAAAGCTGATTCAACTTCCATTGTCCCCAAACGGTGCCCGGAAACGTTAATCACGTCGTCAACTCGCCCCATCACCCAGAAGTAACCATCTTCGTCTCGTCTGGCACCATCTCCGGCAAAATAGACATATTGCCCGTCTTTAGGTGGGATGTGTTCCCAATACGTGCGGCGGAAGCGGTCTGGATCTCCATATACTGTCCGCATCATTCCAGGCCAAGGATGCCTGACGATCAAATAGCCGCCTTCGTTATCTTTGACTGAGTTACCTTCCAAATCGACAACATCCGCCAGAATTCCAGGGAAGGGACGAGTAGCAGAACCTGGTTTAGTGGGTATTGCTCCTGGTAAGGGCGTAATCATAATGCCGCCAGTTTCAGTTTGCCACCAAGTATCGACAATCGGACAGCGTTCTTTGCCAATTACTCGGTAATACCACATCCAAGCTTCCGGATTAATTGGTTCGCCCACCGTTCCCAATAGTCGCAGGGAAGATAAGTTTCTAGCTTTGGGCAGTTCTTCGCCCATTTTAATAAAGGCACGAATGGCTGTGGGAGCAGTGTAAAAGACTGTAACGCCGTATTTTTCAATTACATCCCACATACAGCCAGGGTTGGACGAACGAGGCGCGCCTTCATACATCAGCGTAGTTGCGCCGTTAGAAAGGGGCCCGTAAACGATGTAACTGTGACCCGTGATCCAGCCAACGTCAGCAGTACACCAGTAGACATCGGTATCTTGCAGATCGAAGATCCATTTGGTGGTTATGTGGGTGTAGAGGTTATAACCACCAGTCGTATGTACAACACCTTTGGGTTTGCCAGTGCTACCAGAAGTATACAAGATAAACAGCATATCTTCGCTGTCCATTGGTTCGGCTGGACAATCAGCGGAGACACTTTTTTGCAGCTCGTGCCACCAACTATCCCGTTCGGGTTCCATCTTAACTTCTTGCCCTGTACGCCGCACCACCAGAACATTTTTAACTGTGGCTACAGCACCATTGGCTAAGGCGTTATCTACCTGATTTTTGAGAGGAACCATCGCATCCTTACGCCAACCGCCATCAGCTGTAACTACTAGCTTGGCTTCGGCATCAATTAAGCGATCGCGCAAAGCTTCCGCACTAAAACCACCAAAGATGACGTTGTGAGTTGCACCAATTCTGGCACAGGCAAGCATCGCGATCGCCGCTTCGGGTATCATCGGCATATATATGCCCACGCGATCGCCTTTTTGTATACCCTTCTGTTTCAAAACATTGGCAAACTGACATACTTCCCGGTGCAACTGTGCGTATGTTAGAGTGCGAGAGTCTCCGGGTTCTCCCTCCCAAATTAAAGCTGCTTTATTTTTGCGCCAAGTAGTTAAATGGCGATCCAAGCAGTTGTAAGAAATATTAATTTTGCCATTGACAAACCACTTAGCAAAGGGCGGTTGCCAATCTAGCACTTTGTCCCAGTTTTGGAACCAATGTAATTCCTGTTGTGCAAGTTCTGCCCAAAACTGCTGCGGATCTGATGAAGCTTTGTTATAGAGGCGATCGTATTCCTCTAGGCTCTTGATGTGCGCTTGGGCAGAGAATTCAGCCGGAGAATGGAATAAACGCTTTTCTTGAAGGATAGATTCAATCGTGACTTGTGACATTGTTCTGAATTAAGTACAAGGATTCGTAAGATAACAAGCAAGGGCTGTGTAAATGCCGATCTTCTCAAAAAATACTTGGTTCTTACTCCAGATATACCAAAAGGAATCTTTAATTTCTCTATTTAAGCGATCGAGTTTTTGTGCAGCAGTAGGGCGACTGACTCGCATATCCTATCCAGCCTTCACTACTTCTTGTGTAAGATTACACTCAACTTATTTTGAATAATGCCCTACGTAATTTCAATATTTTCCTTCAGGTTGAGGTAAAACTATGCAAGGCGCAGACTGAGCTAATGCAGGTATTGAAGTACATTTTTACCTTAAAACTGTTGATTTTCGTTAGTCCTTAGTAATTCTCAATAACTAAGGACTAATAACCAATGACGATCTGCAAGAGTAATATGCACTTTCTATATGTTAAAGATTAAAATCTAAATCCTAGCCCAGTTACGACAGCAACAGAACCATTATCTCCACCATTACCTACTACGGCATAATAAGTATCTCCAAACAAAATCAACTGTTTCGATAATTTAACATCTACTCCCAAATTTAAAATAGGACTTGTTTGATGACCTAAAATACCACTGTCCATATGAGGTGCATTGTGCAACACAATATTTACCCCTACACCTATTCGAGGTTGCACAGATTCTTGAGAATTTAGGTGTAAGTTAGCTGAAAACAACAAATTAGGATCGTCATTTGCATAAAGGAAATTACTACTTACTGAAGCATTATTGCTAATGGGTATCTGGACTCTTAGCGTCCCTTGAACGTTTAAATCGCCTGTGTGCATATCCGTGTCAGAACCGCCATTATTACCATGTAAGTTAACGCCCGCGCCTACTCCTACATAGCGAAAAGGCTTAGCAACCGCACAGTCTGTTTTCAATAAGAATATGAATAGACTACATACACCGCACTTAAGCAAAACTTTATACATAAAATTAGTTAAGTAGTTTCACTTAAGTATGTAGGAATAAAAATATACTTTACGTCAAGTTATGGTAAAAGCAAATGAAGAAATGGCAAACGCAGCAGTCACATTCCTCTTAAGTCGTGAATTGCGATCGCAAGCCAACACGCAGCTAATTGAAATTTAGATAAATAGGATCTTTGGCTAGAGGGGAAGATTTGGAATTTTTTCCAAATTCAAAATTAATAACTAAGCACTCACCCCTCGTTACTTAAGACGCAGGCTCCCTCTCAGATCGGAAGAGACACGAGACTAGCTCCCGCTCACCCCTACTCCGTATTTACCGACAAGAGGTTAAGCTGTATTAGTATGCTTATGGCAGTTTTAATAATTGTTTTGCCCATCGGGCAAAGTTTTTCAGTTTCAAGTTAAGAAAAATAGTTGATGATAGACAAAATTTTAGACTCTCCATATCATGCCAG
>QQTW01000280.1_pt1 | contig 31015 bp, 27 predicted proteins | sample 1904831 | NCBI WGS metagenome assembly QQTW01 (sample SAMN09435610, study PRJNA476489) | Subsurface metagenome, whole genome shotgun sequencing project.
GGGCGGAACTTGTAAAAGCAAACTTATCCTCAAATCCGAGGCGTTTAGCAACTTGGGCGATAATTTCCCAGTCAGCTTTAGCTTCGCCCACCGGAGGACGAAAAGCAGAACACAAAGTTACTACTCGTTCGCTATTGGTCATTACTCCCGTTTTTTCGCCCCACTGCGCCGCAGGCAATAAAACATGGGCGTAAGCGGTGGTTTCTGTAGGGTAGTATGCGTCTTGAACGATTGTAAAGGGTGACTTTGCTAAAGCTGCTTTGACGCGCTCTAAGTCGGGTAAACTAACGGCGGGATTAGTTGCGACTATCCATAAAAACTCAACTTCTCCTGTTTCTAGTCCGGTAATAATATCCCATGCCGTGCGACCGGGTTGAGGCGAAATTTGTCCGGGGGAAAGTTGCCAAAATTGTTCTAATTCTTGGCGATGCTGGGCATTGCTTACCGACCGATAACCGGGTAATAGATGCGCTAGTCCCCCTACTTCCCTGCCGCCCATTGCGTTTGGTTGTCCAGTCAAGGAAAAAGGGCCGCATCCTGGCTTACCAATTTGTCCGGTAAGCAGGTGCAAATTAATTAAACTGCATACTTTCGCCGTACCTTCGGATGACTGGTTTACTCCTTGCGACCACAAAGACAAAACCCGTTTTGACTTGCTCCAATAACGCGCCGCAAGTTCGATATCCTCAATAGAAATACCACAGCGCTTTGCCACAATTTCGGGTGGATAGTGGGAGACGGCTTCGGCAAAATTAGCAAATTGGCTAGTACATTCATCAATAAAACTTGGATCGCTCTCTCCCCAACGCAGCAACAAGTAAGCAATACCATTAAGTAAGTCAATATCTGTGCCGGGTCGAATTGCTAAATGCAAATCTGCAACTTCCGCCGTCGGAGTCCGCCGAGGATCGACCACAATTAATTTGACCTTATTGGGATGGCGCTTGTGGTGTTTTTGCAAGCGGTTAAAAACTATAGGGTGACACTCCGCCGCATTCGCGCCAATAATAAAAGCACAGTCGGTTAGTTCCAAGTCATCGTAGCAGCAGGGCGGCCCGTCCGAACCCAAGCTTTGCACGTAACCCGCTACCGCCGAAGACATACACAAGCGAGAATTGGAATCAAAATTATTTGTCCCCAAGCAGCCTTTAAGCAATTTTTGGGCAACATAGTAGTCCTCGGTTTGCATTTGCCCCGAACCGTACATACATACAGCATCGCCACCCGACTTTTCGTATACCAATTTTAAGCGATAGGCGACGGTTTCTAAGGCTTCATCCCAACTAGCGCGGCGAAAGGGTCGATCTAACGATTCGCGGATCATCGGGTAACGCAGGCGATCGCGATCCATCGATTCGGCAATGGTTGCACCCTTTACACACACCATCCCCAGACTAGAGGGATGAGCGCGATCGCCTTTTACTTTCCAAATTGGGTTGCCTAAACTATCGCGATTGATGGCTTTGCCAGGGGCGGCGGGGGGCGACACTTCCAAACCGCAGCCGACACCGCAGTAAGGACATAGTGTTTTAGTAGTATCTGTCACCTTTAAGTCACCCCTCTATACTTGCACTACCATTTTTTGTAAGGTAGAAATTTCCCGGACATGGTAATTTTGACGCGAGTCTCCTTTGGGGAGGCTTCTTTTTCAACATTGAGTGTAAAATCAATGGCGCTCATAATCCCGTCGCCAAACTCCTCTTGAATGACGGCTTTAAGCGGCATTCCGTAAACCTGCATGATTTCATAAAACCGATAAATCAACGGATCTGTAGGAATTACCGGGTCTAAAGAGCCTTTAACGGGAAATTCTGTAAGTTTTTGCGCTATTTCAGGCGATAAATCCAATTCTTGAGCTAATTTATCTGCTTCATTCTCGGAGGCTGTGGCTTGACGATAAATTAAAGCAGCAACCCACATTGGATCGCGCCCTAGCACTTTGCCCAAGTCTTGAAAGCTCAATTTCTTAGCTTTTTTAGCCGCTAATAATTTTTCAGTAATTTCTAAATTCATATTAATCATCATCGTGAGCAAAGCGGCGGAATAGGAAATCGAGAGCGTAGTTACGCAAGTTGTAGTATTCGGGATCTTCTAATATCTGGGCGCGGTTGCGGGGACGAGAGAAGGGAATATTTAATACTTCGCCAATTTTCGCCGATGGGCCGTTAGTCATCATTACTAAACGATCTGCCAAAAACAACGCCTCGTCGATGTCGTGGGTAATCATCAACACCGTTACTTGATGTTCTTGCCAAATTTTTAAGAGTTCTTCTTGCAATTCTTCTTTTGTAATTGCGTCTAATGCGCCAAAAGGTTCGTCTAAAATTAGCACTTGGGGGCGAATTGATAGCGCGCGCGCGATCGCAACTCTTTGTTTCATCCCCCCCGATAGCTGCGTCGGCTTTTTATCGGCGGATTCAGTTAGCCCCACCATTGCCAAATGATCTTTAACAATTGCTCTTTTTTGTGCCTCTGGTTTATCTGCATAAACAGAATCTACAGCTAAATAAACGTTTTCAAAAGCGGTCATCCAAGGCAATAAGCAGTAGTTTTGAAATACCATCATCCGGTCGGGTCCGGGTTCTGTAATTGCTTTTGCATTTAGTCTCACTTCGCCATCGGAAGGAGTATTGAAGCCTGACACCATGTTTAGCAGCGTTGATTTGCCACAACCAGAGTGACCGATGAGGCAAACAAATTCTCCTTCCCCAACGCTTAGTTCTACGCCATCTAAGACTGTATAGGGTCCGGTTGAAGTGGGATAAATTTTTGAGACATTCTCAATAACTAAAAAAGGTTCTTTTTTAGGCGTTGTTGTAGTTATTGGAGAAGTTGCTTGATTTGTTTTAAGTATTTGCATAGTTTTGAAGAATTGAAGGCTAGGTAAGTTTTGGTGCAGGTTTACTTATCTGCTGGCGTTAAATCAAACATACTTCTTGAATTTGCAAGGGCTGTTTGATTTTCAGACTATTAAGATATTCAATTGGATTTTCTGGATCGAAGACAATCTCATCAAATATCATGGTGTGGGGGTCGCGCCCAGTATCTAAAAAGCCTAATTCTCTAGCAGCTTCACCAAATATATCCGCACGGCAAACGCGATCGAGGATTTCTTGCCAGTTTTTGGGAAAGGGTGCTAAACCCCAACGGGCTAATTGCGTCATCATCCATAGCCTTTCTGTCCGATCGGGGTAGTTTGTTTTGTTAACGTAGAATTGGTTAAAGTTATACATTTGCACGGGTTCTGTGCCATCACCGCGATCGTAGGGATCGAGAAAACCAGGGCGCGTATATTCCGGCGCTGAACCAACGTATTCGGGGCGGCAGAGAATTTCAATAATTTCTTCTCGATTGCGCCAGTCGTCGCAGTATTCACAAGCTTCGAGTAGGGCTTTAACTAAGGCTAGATGAGTTTGGGGATATTTATTTGCCCATTCTTCCGTTACACCCAAAACTTTTTCTGGATGTCCCGCCCAAATTTCTAAATCGGTGGCAATTACAAAGCCCAAGTTTTCGTGAACGGCGCGAGAGTTCCAAGGTTCGCCAGCGCAATAGCCGTCAATATTGCCTGCTTTAAGGTTTGATACCATCTGCGGCGGTGGAACTACGGTTAAATTAACATCAATATCTGGATCGATACCGCCCGAAGCTAACCAGAAGCGCAGAAGTAAGTTGTGCATCGAAGCCGGATGCACCATTGCTAGAGTGTGAACTTTATCAGGGGTTTGGGCGATCGCTTCTTTAAAGTCTGCAAGAGTTCTTACCCCTTGGTCGTACAGTTTTTTGCTAAAAGTAATCGCGTTACCGTTGCGCGACAAATTCATCGCACTCACCATCGGAATAGGTGGCTTATCTCCCGCACCCAAAGTTAAAGCTAAGGGCATGGCGGCGACCATTTGCGCCGCATCTAGTCTGCCTGTCCCGACTCCTTTAGCGATTTCTTTCCAACTCGGTTCGCGGCTTAAAACTACTTCTGTTAAGCCGTACTTTTCAAAAAAGCCTTTTTCTTTAGCAATACGTCCCAAACTATTACTACTTGACGATCGCAATGTTTTGCGCCCCTTGCTGCCTAGCTTTACGCTGTTTGGCGCGTTTTTGCTGATTGAGGAAGTAAATTATTTCGTTCCGCAAGCCGTAGTAACTGGGGTGATTGACTACTTCTAGTTTTTTGCGGGGGCGGGGAATAGGAACGTCGAGAATTTGACCGATTTGCGCTTCTGGTCCGTTTGTTAACATTACGATGCGATCGCTAAGTAGCAATGCTTCATCGACATCGTGAGTTACCATGACGCAAGTAAGGTTGCTTTCGTTGCAGATATTCATTAATTGCTCTTGCAAACCGCCCCGCGTTAAAGCGTCTAACGCTCCAAAGGGTTCGTCAAGTAGTAATAGTTTGGGACGTATTGCTAAAGCCCGCGCGATCGCAACTCTTTGTTTCATCCCTCCAGATAGCTGTCCTGGGCGCTTATTTGCGGCGGCGCGCAAGCCTACTAAGTCAATGTGATGTTCGACAATCGATCGACGTTCGCCTTTGGGTTTATTTTGGTATACTTCATCGACGGCTAAGGTAATATTTTCCGATACGCTCAACCAAGGCAGTAAAGAATAGTTTTGAAACACTACCATGCGGTCGGGACCGGGTTCTTTTACCTCTCGTCCTTCTAAAATTACTCCCCCGGTGCTTGCCCTGTCTAATCCCGCAATAATATTGAGCAAGGTAGATTTGCCGCAACCAGAGTGTCCAATTAAAGAAATAAATTCTCCTTGCTGGATTTTCAAGTCGATATTTTTTAGGGCTATATAGGTTTTGCCATTAGGCAAGGGAAACACGCGATCGATGTGGTCTACTTCAACAAATACAGACATGACTTATTTAAGGCTGAAGGATAAAGACTACTAACAAAAATCTGACTAAAAATATATGCCTCCGCTTGCTACTGCGTAACATACTTTATTTTTGTGGCTTATTTCTGTTCTTCTGGAACTACTTTGCTGGCAATAAATGCTACTAAGCGGTCTAGCAATAGACCAACAATGCCGACATAGATTAATGCCAAAATAATTTGGCTGAGGAGCGAACTATTGTAAGCATCCCAAATAAAGAAGCCAATTCCCACTCCACCTACTAACATTTCCGCCGCCACGATCGCTAACCAAGATAAACCAATCCCGATTCTTAAACCCGTAAATATATAAGGCACGGTAGCCGGGAACAGGATTTTAAAGAAATACTTAGACCCCGATAACTTCAACACTCTAGCCACGTTGCGGTAGTCTTGGGGCAATTGCTGCACCCCTACAGTGGTATTGATAATAATCGGCCAAATTGAAGTAATGAAGATAACAAAAATTGCCGAAGGGTTAGATTGTTGAAAAGCGGCTAGAGAAATCGGCAACCATGCCAAAGGGGGAACAGTCCGCAATACTTGAAACAGAGGGTCTACAGCGTTATATACCCAAACGTTAGCACCGATTAAAATGCCCAAGGTAATCCCGACAATGGCTGATAAAGAAAAGCCCATAGCCACCCGTTTTAAGCTTTCAAATAGCTGCCAACCAAGCCCTTTATCCGTACCGCCGTTATCAAAAAAGGGATTGATAATAAAAGGGTCCCAAGTCTCTTGAATCATGGTGAGGGGCGATGGCAATCTAGGACTGTCACCTAAAGTTAGTAACTGCCAGATAATGACAAAAATAGCGATCGCAATTATTGGCGGCAGAACTTTTTTAGTGACGATAGCAGTAATTTCTTTTTGGGCAGTTTTCTTTTTACTTTTAGTGCGACTGGGAAGGGTGGCGGTCATCCTCTAACTTCTCCTAGGTATGATGATTCTCGGCGATGGGTGTTAGTGCGGTTAATAAAACTACCGCACTAATAAATTAGGCTTTTTTAATCTTCAAAGATTTCAAATAAGCGGCGGGGTTTTCGGGGTCAAAGGTGACACCATCAAAAAACTTTTCAACTCCACGCGATGTACTTGTAGGAATTTCGGCGGCGGGAACTCCTAGTTCTTTAGCTGCTTCTTTCCACAAATCTTCGCGGTTTACCTGGTCGATAATTTTTTTGGTATCCGTGTCGGCGGGAAGATAACCCCAACGGATATTTTCGGTCAAAAACCACAAGTCATGGCTCTTGTAAGGGTAAGACGCATTATCTGCCCAAAACTTCATTTTGTAAGGGTAATCTTGAACTGTGCGACCGTCGCCGTAGTCAATATTGCCTTTGGAGCGTTCGATAATATCTTTAGCTGGGACTTTAAACCATTTTTGTTTAGAGATAATTTCTACCATCTCCTCTTTATTTTCGGTTTTTTCGCACCACTGTTGCGCTTCAAGCACTGCCATAAGCATTGCTTTAGCGGAGTTAGGATTTTTATCTACCCAATCGGCGCGCATGGCAAAAGCTTTTTCTGGGTGGTCGTTCCAAAGTTCGCCTGTAACTAAAGCGGAGTAACCTTGCTTTTGGTTGACAAGTTGACCGTTCCAAGGTTCGCCCACACAGAAAGTTTCCATGTTGCCTACTTTCATGTTTGCCACCATTTGGGGTGGTGGGACGGGAACGACAGAAATGTCTGCGTTGGGATCTACTCCTCCGGCGGCTAACCAGTAGCGCATCCACAGGTCATGTGTACCGCCGGGGAAGGTGATGGCAGCTTTAAGTTCTTTGCCAGAAGCTTTTGATTTGCTGAAGGCATCTTTTAAGGGCGCGCTATCTGTTCCAACCTTCATGTCCTTGTAGGTATTGGCAACAGAAATTCCCTGACCGTTGAGGTTTAACCGCGCCAAAATATACATGGGAATCGGCTTACCTTGAGTAATCGTTCCTAATGCCATTAAATACGGTATGGGCGATAATATATGCGCTCCATCAATACCGCCGCCGCCAGAACCCAATACCAAGTTATCGCGAGTTACGGGCCAAGAGGCTTGTTTTTCGACCTTAACATCGGTCATGCCGTACTTAGCAAAAATCCCTTTTTCTAGCGCCACAATTAGGGGGGCGGAGTCTGTAAGGGCAATAAATCCTAACTTGGCGCTAGTTGTTTCTACTTTTGGCGCATTCGCGGCGGTAGTGACATTAGCAACGGTACTTGCACTTCCACCATTACTATTACTTGTATTAGTCGAACCGGACGAGCAACCATGAGCGAGTAAAGAGCCTGCGGTAGCTGCTCCGGCGGTGATAATAAATTGTCTTCTCGAAATGTTTGTCATATTTGGTATGGACTTAAGTTGTGTAATCGGTATATAGATTGAATGAGTGGTCAATTTCGCCTTTAGAGAGAAACTAAAGCTTTTTCTCTAGGTTTTGCTTGGAAATGCTCGATTAGTAAGTCGCGCAATACGGTTTGTAAGTCTTCGCACGGGATGCCTTTACTTACGCAAGTTCCCAGTTGCGCGTCTTTCCCCACCGTACCGCCCATATAAATGTCAACTCCTTCTACAGGTTTGCCATTTTTTCGAGCTTTAGTTCCCATCAAACCAATGTCCGCTACTTGCGGTTGTCCGCAGGAATTTGGGCAACCCGTCCAGTGAATGCGGACGGGGCGAGTTAGTTGGACTTCTTGGGCTAAAGAAGCAACTTCACTCAGGGCGCGATTTTTAGTTTCAATCAAAGCAAAATTACAAAATTGCGCTCCGGTACAAGAAACTAATCCCCGCATCAGTGGTTCGGGACTAACCGAGAACTTGGCTAGTATTGGTTCGCCTAGCAATGCTTTTAAGCGCGAGTCGGGAACGTTGGTAATAATGGCATTTTGCTCGACACTAAACCGGATTTCGCTACTGCCATAAACTTCCCCTAGTCTTGCTAATTCAAACATATCTTGAGCATTCAAGCGTCCGACGGGAATATGCAAGCCTACATAATTTAATCCCGGTTGTTTTTGGCTGTAAACGCCGATATGGTCGCGTTTTTCCCAATCTATTTCATCTTCTAAGGCGGCGCTGATTAGAGTTTTACCTAATTGCTTTTCTACTTCGGTGCGGAATTTATCGATCCCCCATTCATCAATCAACCACATTAAGCGGGCTTTTTGTCGATTAGCCCGCAGTCCGTTGTCGCGGTAAACTTCTAAAACGGCTCTACATACTGCTACTACATCAGATGGTGCTACCCAAGCATTCAGAGGAATTGCTGCATCGCAGCGCTTGGCAGAGAAAAAGCCGCCAACAATGACATTAAAGCCAAATTGCTCGTTTTTATAGGCGGGAATAAATGCTAAATCGTTGATTTCGGCATGAATTGAATTATCTCGTCCGCCAGAAATAGCGATGTTAAACTTCCTCGGCAAGTTGGTAAATTCTAAATTACCTTCACCGCGATTCGTAATCATATCTTGGATTTGAATTGCCAATTCTCGCGTATCAAATAGTTCGTCTGCATCTAATCCCGCTACCGGATCTCCGGTAATATTGCGGACGTTATCCATTCCTGATTGGATGCTGGTTAAACCTACAAGCTGAAATTTGGAGAAAATTTCGGGCAAATCTTCTATTCTCACGCCGCGCAGTTGAATATTTTGCCTAGTAGTAATATCCGCGCAACTATCATCGCCGTAGCGTTCGACGACTTCGCCTAATACTCGCAACTGAGAGCTAGTAATAATGCCATTGGGCAATCGCAGGCGCATCATAAATTTTCCCGGAGTGACGGGGCGAAAAAACACGCCTAACCACTTCAACCGATGTTCCCTGTCCGTAGCATCCATAGCTTCCCAGCCTATAGACGCAAATTGTGCCAATTCTGCTTTTACTGCTAACCCATCTTTTTCGCTTTTAAATTTTTCAAATTTATTTAGGCTGGTTTTGGCGATCGCATCTTCTGTCATTGACTAGACCTTGTATTTTCGTTTACCTAGCTGTATTTGAAGTCGCATACATTTAAAAAAATTGCTATTTGCTGCTAGGTTATTAAACTTCAAGCACTCAATTCGTATCTTGGGCTACACCATTTGAGAGAACCAAAGTTTGGGCGGAGTCGGTTGGACATTCATTAAATGCTTGTTAACATTCAAGTTATGATTAATTAACAATCGAGTTCGTATCTTTAGTAACAAAATATTGCGTTATATGACGAAAACGCATAAAAATTATGGATTTTTTTCATAGAATACCTGTCTAAAGCAAGATGAATTGAGTTAACCCCCCGCCAAAAGTCTGAAGTTAAGTAAATAGATAAAAAGTTTTTTATACTAAGATTGAGGAAAATAAGATGAATCGTCGAGCTTTTTTGAACTGGGTGGGTGTAGGTTGGTTAGCAAGTTCCTTACCTATTGCGATCGCGGCGTGTTCTTCCGAGACAACTCAAGCTGAGTCTACAAGCAATAATGGTGGGTTTAAGCCTGTGGGGACAGTGGCGCAGTTGAGCAAAACTAATCAGTTACTCAACAAAAGGTCTCCAGTAGGTGCAGTTTTAGTAGTTCGCACCAGTCCAACTAATCTTAGTGCAGTCAATCCTACCTGTACTCACGCTGGTTGTACTGTAAATTGGGCAGCAAAATCGCAAAAATTTGTATGTCCTTGCCACGCTTCAGAATTTGGCACTGATGGCAAAGTATTAAAAGGGCCTGCGTCCAAGCCCTTGAAAACTTATAAAGCTAAGATTGAAGGTAACTCAGTTTTAGTTAGTTCATAGGTAAGCACTCATTGGTTCTTTAATAAACCGAATATAAAAATGCTTAAAAGTCGATTTAACAACGCGAGGCATACCAAAATCGATTGGCATTAACGTATCTGGTAGCTGCCAATCGTCAATCTGCAATTCGTCAGGTGACAAAAGCGGAAAATTAATCTGTTCTAAGTCTCCGCAAAGCCCTAACCGTTGACTAGCAGCGATTGTAGGGATGGTAGAAGGATCGATATTGAGAATATGAGCGATCGCGCGATCGAGGGCAAATACATCCCTTGCCGCCCCCAAAATCCCCAACTGGCGGGGTTCTCCCCCACTCGGTCCGTTTCCTTCATGGGCAATAATGCCATCGATAATCGTGAGCGTCGGATTGATTGCTCGTGCTGTTTCTACCAGCATTTGTCCAAACCTAGCGCTATCTTTCCCTGCTTCCATGTGCCACCACGCTTTCATCTTGCCAGGGACGCAACCAAATAAATTTTTTACACCCATAGTTAAAGTTAGCTGCATATGCGACTTTAACTATGGGTAAATTGATCGCTACATCTGCCTCCATTGCTTCGGTGGATAGCAATAGATGGTTAAATTCTTCTCCCAAAGTTTGATAACGTTGCCCGTGAAAATCAATAATTGGTAAGTTGAGTTTTTCTATCCAGGGTAAATAGCCATTAGCTGCCGCCACTCCTTTAGCACTTCCAAAAGCTGGACTATCGCCGAGGAAAGGCTTACCCCCCGCTTCTATGACCATTTGAGCGACGACATAAACTAATTCAGGACGGGTAGTACATTCTTTACCCGGACGCGCCCCAGTTAAAAGATTAGGTTTGAGTAAAACGCGATCGCCTTTTTTGACTATAGCTGCCATTCCTCCCATTGGTTCTAGCAGTTTGGCAATATTATTTTGCAATAATTCTAGTTCGTAGGAGTCGGCGCGAATTAAACTAATACTAGGATTTGGATTCATAAAAAGTTTGCAGTAACTAAAGCCAGGATACTTTAGTTATTTAATAATTTAAGGTTTATTAGCACTCCATCTCCGGCGGGAGCTATATTGACCATGTACGTTAACTAGATACGGCATTATATAAGTTAGTACTACAGAAATCCAGCGATCGCTAGTCATTTCCCCGCGTAGAAGTGCCAGCCCATGATTGACTATAAAAAGCAGCGAACCTACAAATACTGCTGTTTTTATGCCTGTTGAGACAAATTTTGGGTCTAACAGACTGACAATATAGCCTTTAAAACCAGTCATAACCCCAATAATCCCTAATAACTTGGATACGTTCTTATTTAAGAAATAAACCAGAAAATTAAAGCTTCCTGTTGTTATGTAGATTACGGAATCATCAAATTGTGGTTAATCTTACTTTTCAAGTAAAAATGACATACTTTCTGTCAAAACCTCCTTACTCTGGCATCGCGCTCATTTGTTCTAAATTCAATACTTGGGCTAACTGCTCCTCGCTCATCAAATTGCGTTCTTTGACAATTTGCCGCAAAGATTTACCTGTTTCTAAAGATTCCTTAGCGACGGCGGCGGCGTTTAGATAGCCAATGTGGGGATTTAAAGCTGTAACTAAAGCCAGACTACCTTCGGCGTAACTTTGACAGCGACTTCGATTGGCGGTAATGCCTGTAATACAACTATCACTTAACGCCGCGATGGTATTACCCAATATTTCAATCGAGTGAATTAAATCGTAAGCAATTAAAGGCATCATGACATTTAACTCTAACTGCCCTGCTTGGGCAGCAAAAGAAATTGCATTGTCGTACCCCATTACCTGAAAACATACCATTGCCGTCATTTCTGCCATTACGGGGTTGTATTTTCCTGGCATAATTGAAGAACCAGGCTGTACGGGTGGCAATTGAATTTCTTTTAATCCTGTTTTTGGGCCAGAATCCATTAAGCGCAAGTCGTGGGAAATTTTAACCAAATCTTGAGCTAAGTTACGAATTGCCCCTGAAACATTGACAAAAGGGGCCATACTCTGCATTGCTGCCATCATGTGGGGCGCAGGTTCTAAGGGCTGGTTTAGTAGCTCTGATAATACTTGAGCAACGCGGACTCTATACTGAGGATGAGTATTTAACCCCGTACCTGCCGCACTGCCTCCCAATCCTAGTTTAGTTAAGTCGGTTTGTGCTAGTTCAATGCGGGTTTTGTGTTCGGTAAGAATTTGCGCCCAAGCGCGGAAGTTTTCGCCTAGCCTAACGGGAACAGCATCTTGTAAGTGGGTTCTGCCCGATTTGACGATATCAATAAATTCTTCAGCTTTAGTATTTAAGGCAAAAATTGCTTTATCCAAAGCGGGGTACAAAGTCCGCCTTAGTGCCAACAATCCACCAATCCGTATTGCTGTCGGAATTACATCGTTGGTAGATTGTCCGTAATTGACGTGATCGTTGGGACTAACTCTTTGATAATTGCCCTTTTCTTCTCCTAATATCTCTAAAGCGCGATTGCTCAATACTTCGTTGACATTCATGTGGTGCGAAGTACCCGCCCCCGCTTGGTAAATATCTACAACAAATTGATCGCGCAATTTGCCCTCAAGTATCTCCTCAGTAGCTTGAACAATTGCCTTAGTAATATCTTGAGGAATGCAGCCAAGCTCGGCATTTACAAGGGCTGTGGCTTTTTTGATCGTGACGCAGGCATCTATATAAGTGGGTAAAGGTTTAATCCCGCTAATCGGAAAATTCTCGATGGCGCGTAAAGTCTGGATGCCGTAATAAGCATGGCTGGGAATTTGTCTTTCGCCCATCGAATCGCGTTCGATACGAAACTCAACACTTTGATGATCGATCTTAGTCATTTTTTGGGAACTTTAAATATAAAATCAGTCTTAGGTATGATGCTAAATAATATGATGTTAACGCCAAGTTTAGAAGCAGAATTTTTATTTCATCAAGGAGTACACCAAGTCAAGGCAGAAAAGTACGAAGCCGCGATTTCTTGTTTTACTCGCGCCTTGAGATATAAACCCGATTATAGCGAGGCTTTGTCCCAAAGAGGTTTTGCTTTGGGTAGTTTAGGACGACATGAAGATGCGATCGCATCTTTTGACAGGGCTTTGACAATTCGCCCCGATGCTTGCTGGTTGTGGCACAATCGCGGGATCGCCCTAGGTAAGTTGGGGCGCTATATTGAGGCAATTAACAGCTTTGACCGTGCTTTGGAGTTTAACCCGGATAGTTCTACGGTATGGCACAATCGCGGCATTACTTGGAGCGATTGCGGCGTTTTTGACAAAGCTGTTGCTTCTTTCGATCGCGCTTTGCAATTACAACCGAATGCTTATTGGGCTTGGTACAACCGAGGTACAGCTTTAAAACAGTTGCAGCGCCATGAGGAAGCGTTAAATAGTTTCGATCGTTCGATTGAATTTAAACCCGATGGTTTCCTAGCTTGGTATCACCGAGGCTTAATTTTAAGCGATCGCGGAAAGTATGAAAATGCCGTAGCTAGTTTTCACCGGGCGTTGGATATTCAGCCAGATTGCAACCGGACTTGGTACAGCTTAGGCTTAAGCTTGGGAAAAATGGAACGCTACGAAGAAGCGATCGCCGCTTTCGATCGAGTGCTAGAGTTAAAACCTGATGACTATTGGGGATGGTTTAACCGGGGAGTTGCTTTAGAGCAGATGGGGCGACAAGAAGAAGCAAACATTAGTCATAATAAAGCGATCGCAATTCAAGCCCAACAACAGTTAGAAACTTAATGAAATCTAACTTTCCATTAAAAATAGTCGCATGGGATCTAAATATACAAGCCAAGGAAAGGGACGATCTTTTAAAACAGCCCACTTTTCTTTAAATACTTCTGCTTGCAGATGGTAATCGTTAAGTTGAGTGGGCGGCTTGTGTAGTTTAAGATAAACTGTCATGCGATGGGGTGTTTCGCTAGTTTGCACAACCCAGCAAGGGAAAGTGTTTTCTTTTGGAATATCTCTAAAAATTAGTTGATGGGCGCGAATCCCGATATGTTGAGTTTGGCTTGAGGTAGTTTCAGTTACCTGTAAAGTACAATCCCAGTCTATGGCTCGAACTTTTTGCGGCGAAAGAACCTCAGCGCGAGAAAAGTTTTTACATCCAGTGATTTGAGCAGTAGTAAATGTACGGGGACGCTCGAAAATACTTTCTTTAGTCCCGTAAGCTGCAATTTTGCCTTCAGACAGCACCAAAAGATTTTTACAAACTCGATAAACTTCTTCTAAATTATGGGTGACGAATAGCGTTACACCTTGGTAGTTGCTTAATATAGCAATTAGCTGTTTTTCTAGCTGGCTGCGGAGGTGAGTATCTAAAGCGGAGAATGGCTCATCTAGTAACAGTACCTCTGGTTGCACGGCTAAAGCCCTCGCTAAGGCTACTCGCTGTTGCTGTCCGCCCGATAAGTTTTTGGGATAGCGGTTTTGCAGTCCTTGCAATTGCATAAGGGTGATTAGCTCGTTGACGCGCCGATTTCGATTTATTTTTGACAAGTGTTGCAAGCCAAAAGCAATATTTTGAGCAATATTTAGGTGGGGAAACAAGGCATAATTTTGAAAGACAAAACCAATAGAGCGATCGCGTACAGGTAAGTTAATTTGTTTAATCGCGTCAAATAGCACTCGTCCATTTAAAACAATGCAACCACTATTAGGCTTTTCTAACCCCGCAATGCAGCGCAAAATCATACTTTTACCTGCTCCTGAAGCGCCTAGTAATCCCAGGGGATAGTTATCAGCAGTAAAGTTAGCTATCAAAGTATAGTTAGGCAAAGATTTTTGGATATTTACCCGCAAATTATTTTCGCTTCTATTCAAATTTAATGAAGGAATAAGTAAATAATTTTCTTCACCATGCTGAAAAATAGTTTCTTGGAGATTTGAGACTTTTGCGCCCCCTAAATCCCCCAAGTTTGGGGGACTTTGAAATTTTGTTCCCCCCAGAATTAGGGAGTTAGAGGGGCTTTCTCCCCAATAATTTAATCCAAACGTCGCCCCTAAAGAAATTGCTACAATTACTACTACCCACACTAAAGCGTTATCTAATTCCCCACCTTCGGCGGCAAAAAATATTGCAATAGGGATAGTTTGAGTTTCGCCGGGAATATTCCCCGCCAGCATCAAAGTTGCGCCAAATTCACCTAAAGCGCGAGCAAAAGTTAAAATAGTTCCGGCAATAATTCCCGATTTACTTAAGGGTAAAGTAACTTCCCAAAACACTCGCCACTCAGATGCGCCTAAAGTTCGCGCTGCTGCAAGTAAATTTGCATCTATTTGTTTAAATGTTCCTAGCGCTGTTTTATACATTAAAGGAAAAGCAACTACAATAGCGGCAATTACCGTTGCGTACCAAGTAAAAATTACTGTAATTCCTAATGGTTGAAAAAATTGACCAATTCCATTTTTACCTAGTATTAATAGTAAAAAAAAACCAACTACAGTAGGCGGTAAAACTAAAGGCAACGTAAGTAACCCATCTATTAAGTTTTTGCCTTTGCCGCGATAGTTAAATATACACCAAGCCGTAGCAATCCCTAAAAAAAATGTAATTATTGTAGCAATAAACGTAGTTTTAAGAGATATCCAAAGCGGAAATAAATCTAACATTTATATCTTTTTAAAACCATACTTTTGATAAATATTACCAGCTTTTTTGTTCAACAAAAACTCTGTAAAACTTTTAGCTTGAGCAACATTTTTACTACTTTGCATAACTGCGACGGGATACACTATCGGAGAATGAGATTGAGCGGGGGCTGTTGCGATAATTTTTACTAATCTTGATTGGTTAGCATCTGTAACATATACAATTCCTGCATCAACATTTTCTGTTTCTACATAACTTAAAACTTGACGCACATCTTTAGCAAAAACAAACTTTTTTTTAGTAGTTTCAAGTATGTTTAAATAACTTAAAACTTCTTGAGCATATTTTCCCGCAGGTACGCTATTGGGTTCTCCCAAGGCAATTTTAGTAATGCGATCGCTCTTTAAATCTGTAAAGCTGGAAACACTGTTGCTATTTTTTGGTACAATCAAAACAATTTGATTGCCAAGCAGATTTTTTCTAGAATTTGCTAGTAGTAATTTTTTACCTTCTAAAGCATCCATTTGTTTAGCCGCCGCCGAAATAAATATATCTACATCCGCGCCTTGTTCAATTTGTTGCTGTAAAGCTCCAGAAGCGCCAAAATTATAGATAATTTTTACATCCGGCTGTAATTTGGTATACTCTTGTTTTACTTCTTCTAGTACATTTCGCAAACTCGCCGCCGCCGATACGGTTAACAAGTTTGTCTGTTGTAGAGTACAGCTTGTTAAAAAGATCAGGAGAAATGCGATAGCTCTAGCGCGCCCGCAGGGCTTCGCACTTAAATATAAACTTATTTTTTGCCTCATCAATCTTTAATTGCTACTATCCGCAAACGGCGATAATCGGCAAACCACGTACCATTTTTATATAAACTTGGGCGCAATTTTTCTTCTACATTAGACAAAATTTTTGTTTGCGCGTCTTGGGAAAAATTAGCTAACGTACTATTTCTAAACATTTTTAGCCAATTGCTCATTCCTTCTTCTCCATCTAAGGGCGTTGGTCGAGCAAATAATGTCGCAAAAGTCAACTCAAAACCTTGCTTTTCTAACAAACTCCCATACTCGACAATACTGGGAAAGTAATTAGGATTTAATACTTCTGCAAAAGTAGAATTTTCCCTACAAATTGCTTGTTCTAGTGCAGTTTGGATTAAATTAATATTTCCTTTTCCGCCAAACTCGGCAACAAAACGCCCACCAGGTTGAAGCGACTTCCAAACCCCAGCAATAACTTTTTCTGGTTGCTTAATCCAGTGCAGCACCGCATTAGAAAAAACTGCGTCAAATTCTGCTTCAAAGTCTAAATTTATCGCATCCAAAACAGCAAAATTTAAGTTGGGATAATTCGTTTGTGCTTGCAAAATCATCGTTTCCGCACTATCAATCCCAAATACTTCCGCGCCACAACTGGCAATTTCTTGAGTTAAGTGTCCCGTACCACAACCAAGGTCTAATATCCGCTCTCCTGCTTTTGGCGATAGTAATTCTACCAAATCTGTAGCCAGCAAGGAGACAAATTTGTGATTGCTATCGTATAAGTTAGCATTCCATTGTTGGACGTTACTATTCATGATGCCAGTGTGGGTACAAGCCTAACTTATGTATATCAGAAACGCGGTAGAAGCCGATTTAAGTGCGATCGTTACTATTTATAATGCTTCTATCCCCGGTCGTTTAGCAACGGCGGACTTAAACCCCGTATCGGTGGAAAGTCGCCTTGAGTGGTTTTACCAGCATTCCGCTACTAACCGCCCAATTTTAGTAATGGAAACTAATAGTCATATTTTAGGATGGCTGAGTTTTCAATCGTTTTACGGACGACCAGCTTACCAAGCAACGGCGGAAATTAGTATTTATGTCTCCCCAGCCTACCAACGCCAGCGCGTGGCGTACAAGTTGCTTACTCATGCGATCGCCCTTAGTCCCAGTTTAGGATTAAATACGCTATTGGGGTTTATTTTTGCCCACAATCAGCCCAGCATTCAGTTATTCAGACAATTCGGCTTTCAAACTTGGGGACATTTGCCTCAAATTGCTAACTTGGATGCAATTGAACGCGATTTGTTAATTTTGGGTCGTAAAATATCTTAAAATAACTTAATAGAAGTTCTTTTTAAACCGATCGCCTGTTTTAATTGCTGAGGGGAGTTTTGCTCCTCGGCTTTAACTTGGGGTTATTTGCTTCAAGAGTCTTCTGCTACAGCTAACTTTATCAGCAAGGGATTTGAGAATAGTTGCTTGCTTAATCGGTGTTATTTAGGTATTCATGACTACATCAGCGATCGATTTTCAGACCGTACCATCAGGGTCAGATATTACTCTCAAAGATATTATCAAAACCTTACCAAAAGAGTGTTTTCAGCAAAATCGTTATAAAGCTTGGTCTAAAGCGCTAATAAACGTGTTTATGGTAGGCTTAGGCTACGTGGGACTTGCGTATGCTCCTTGGTACTTCTTGCCTTTACTATGGGTGTTTACAGGTACGGGGCTAACAGGATTTTTTGTAATTGCTCACGACTGCGGACATCGTTCTTTTGCAAAACGCCGTTGGGTAAATGATTTAGTGGGGCATATATTTATGATGCCGTTAATTTACCCCTTTCACGGTTGGAGAATTAAGCATAACCATCACCATGCTTACACCAACCACCTCGAACAAGATAACGCTTGGCGACCTATTACCCCAGAAAAATACGAAGGTTGGGGAAGTTTCAGACAATCAGTGTTTCAAGGATTTGCCAAAAATCGTTTTTGGTGGGTAGGTTCTATTGCTCATTGGGCGGTAACGCACTTTGATTTGTCCAAGTATCAACCCAAAGAACGCTCCTATATTAAGCTTTCTGTTGCTGTTGTAGTAGTTTTTGCCGCGATCGCATTTCCATTACTAATTGCCACTACCGGAATTTGGGGTTTTGTCAAATTTTGGTTAATGCCTTGGCTAGTGTACCATTTTTGGATGAGTACCTTTACTTACTTTCATCACACCGCGCCGGATGTAAAGTTTGAAGAAGATAATAAATGGCAAGCGGCGATCGCGCAATTATCGGGTACAATCCACTGTCACTATCCAAACTGGGTAGAATTTCTCTGTCACGATATCAACGTCCACGTACCGCACCATATTTCTACAGCTATTCCGTCTTACAATTTGCGGTTAGCTTATCAAAGTCTCCAAGATAATTGGGCGGCGTATTTACATGATGAGTGCAAGTTTTCCTGGGCTTTGATTAAAGACGTTACCGATAAATGCCATCTCTACGATGAGCAAGAGTGCTATCAATCCTTCTCGCAGTATCAGCAATCTAAGCGGTAAATATAAATAGCATTTTAAGGTTGCTAAATTTTGATAGAGGCGTTGATGATACGTCTCTATCTTTCTTTATGCTTCGATTTGTCTTGCTACAGTCAAAGCCGAATAACTAACCCCAGCCGTCCCTTCTCCAGGATGAGTAGAATCGCCCACTAACCACAAATGTTTAATCGGGGTGCGATTAGCAAAACCAAAGGGGCCAAAAGTAGGGATTCTTTGCCCAATTCCACCTACAATGCCTAAATCGCGGGCGGTATACCGAGCAAAAGTCCGGGGGGTTGCAGCTTCTTGGTAGGTAATTGTTTCGGGAGTGAGGTGGAAAAATTGCGCTAGTTTTGCGATCGCACTATTAGTATATGCTTGCTTCATAGCTTCGTAATCTCCCCGCCACCAAGGGTTAGGATCGACAAAGGAAGACGCAATAATTGTTGCAAATCCATCCGGTGCGCGTCCATCGCCAGGATGACTGACGGAGACAAACAGAGAATTATTTTCACCAATAACTCCTTCCCCGTCGTAGAGAAATTGCAAGTGTGGCGGACAATTTACCGGAATCGCCTCTTGTTTTACACCCAAATACACCACAAAAGCCCCCGATGCTTGGGGGAGTTTTTCTACGCGGCGAGTGTAGCCTTTAGGGGCGTTTTTTCCTAATAACTGGACTAAGTTTTGCACCGTAACATTAGCAATTATTTCCTCTGCTTTTTGCGTCCAAACTTCACCATTTTTTTGATTGCGAATTACAACCCCTGTAGGTTTCCCGTCTTTTAACTCAATGCTTTCAACGGTATGACGCATCAACAGCTTACCGCCATCTCGTTCTAAAGCTTTTACTAATAAGTCACTCAATACCTGCATACTACCTTGCAAGTGAAACAATCCTTGGGGTAACTGAGAAACATTCAAAGCCGTTGCAGCGTAAAGCAATGCGGTTTCTTCCGCATCTACTTGAGAATAAAGCTTCAGTTGCAAATCTAAAAAAGTCCGCAAACGGCGATCGCCTGCCACTCCACAGCCCCGCAGCGCATCGCCCACCGTCATCAAGGTATAGGGTAAGGTAATCAGCGTTCCAGGGCGTACAGCCTGCGTTAGCTGCCACAGATCCCACAAATTGCGGGGCGGTAGTACCGGATCTCTTGCTTGAAATGCCCAACTAGCTTGAAATAAATCTTCCAATAATTGCCAAAAATCTTGACTACCGGGAAACTGTTTTAACCTTTCTGCTTGCCACTTTTCGCGGTTTCGCCATACATTAATTGGTTCAGTTTCCCCTGGTAAATATACCGCGCAAGCCGGATCGCAAGGTGTAGCGACGGGTAAATCTATTTCCAATTCTGAGAAAATCCGATGATGTATTCCCCCAGGTTCTAAACCAGCTACTTGCGTTGCACCCACGTCAAAGGTAAATCCGTGACGTTTAAAGGTAGAAGCACAACCCCCCGGAACTATAGCTTGGTCTAAAATTATTACTTCATAGCCACGATGTGCTAATAATGCCCCCGCCGTTAAACCGCCAATTCCCGCGCCAATAACGACGATGGGAGATTTATTACTTTTTGCTGGGCTAGGCATAGATAAATAATGAGAGCGTACTATATAAAACTTAACATTTTCTGGAAATAGAAAGGCGCTTAATAGCGCGATCGCCTGCAATTAAAGATTAGATCGCACAATTTAGCGATCGCTTGGCAACGCTAAGTTTTAAATAGTTTTTTAAGCGGGTAACGCGATTCGAACGCGCGACATTCACCTTGGCAAGGTGACGCTCTACCACTGAGCTATACCCGCAATCTTTTGACGTAAATCTCATCATCTCAAACTTTTGAGATTTTGTCAACTTATTCCGCCGACGATAATTCATTTAGCGGTGCAGAAGCACTTTTCAATGCTGGTGGTGTCATTTGATTGCTGTAATCGCTGCTGTAAGGCAAACTACGCATCAAACTTGCCATTTCTAGAGCATTCATGGCATAATCCCAGCCTTTATTGCTTTTAATACCTGCTCTTTCCATCGCTTGCTGCATGGTGTCAGTAGTCAAAATCCCAAAAATTACTGGGACTCCCGTTTGAAATCCAACCGACGCGATCCCTTTAGCAACTTCTCCAGCTACATAGTCAAAGTGGGGAGTTTGACCTTTTATTACTGCACCCAAACAAATAATCGCATCGTAGCGGCGAGTCAAAGCTACTTGATGGGCGACTAGGGGAACTTCAAAACTACCGGGGACCCAAAAATAATCTACTTGAGTACCATGAGGATTAGGATCTACGCCGTGACGTTTCAGGCAGTCTTGACAGCCTTCTAAAAGCTTATTTGTAATCAAGTCATTAAATCGCCCAATTACTATAGCTAGTCGTAACGGTTCGGTTTGAGTAAAAGTCCCCTCAAAAACTGCCATCAATATTTCTCAAATAAACAACACAAAAATTAGCTATTAGCTGTAAAAGCAAGTATGTACTGAGACACAAGCTAATAGCTACAGGCTAACTTAAGCTACTAAGAAGTTTAAAGCACCTACCAAAAATACTAGCCCAATCCAAGCAAAAGAGCCTAACCAGAGCAATCTTTTTGATTCGTTCCAATTTTGAGGAGTCGCGTAAGCAACGGGAACGCCAATTACCATGACAAAAGATAGGGCAACCAAGGCTAATAAAGCAATTTGGAATAGGATCGCGAACATCGATATTTCTCCTAAAGGGGACAAAAAATTTGAGTACAAAGCAAGCTATGTTTCTAGCATTTCCTATAGTTACGCTATCAGAAATTGAGCCACTATAGAAGGTAAGAGTAAAGAAAGAATTTTTGCCTGATGGATCTAATTTTGTGCCATACCACAGCAGATTTTGATACGCTGGGAGCGGCAGTAGGGGTGACGCGCTTAGTACCAGGTAGCCGGATTGTTATCCCTGGAGGTTGCCATCAGGTAGTACGGGATTTTTTAGCCCTGCATAAAGATGAGTATGCTTTAATCGAGCGCCGTGCGGTCGATCCCGCACAAATTAAAAGCCTGGCTGTCGTAAATACGCAATCGCGCGATCGCTTGGGAGTTGCCGCCGAATGGTTAGATTTGCCACAATTAGACTCGATAATCGTTTACGACCATCATTTAGATAGCCAGCTAGATATTCCCGCTACACAGACAGTAATAGCCGATGTAGGGGCGACAACAACCCTAATTGTCGAGGAGTTGCAACAAGCTAATATCAATCTTACTGTTGCCGAAGCAACGGTAATGGCTTTAGGCATTCACGTCGATACGGGGTCGTTGACTTTTGCCCAAGCGACAGCGCGAGATGCGATCGCTTTGGCATGGTTGATGCAGCAAAAAGCTGCTTTACCACTGGTTAACGAGTACCTAGAACCGGGGTTAACCAAACAATTACAGGCACTACTACCAATAGCAATTAATAGCTTAGAAACTACAAAAATCGACGGTTACAGCGTTGCTTGGTTAATACTCGAAACTTCAGATCGCGTACCGGGATTATCGGGGTTCATTTCGCAATTAATGCAGCTAACGCAAAGCGACGCAATCCTATTAGGGGCAAGCTATGAAGATAAATTAACAGTAATTGGGCGATCGCATATTCCTCAAACAAACCTCAGTACATTGTTTCAACCCCTAGGTGGTGGGGGTCATTCTCAAGCTGCGTCTTTGTCTTTGCGCGGAGTAAACCCCGAAACTACCATCAAGCAACTGGTAGAAGATTTTATTGCTCAAATTCCTCAGCCACCCACCGCGCGAGAATTGATGTCATCGCCGGTACGGACTATATTGCCAGAAACTACCATTGCCGAAGCTCAAAGGATTTTACTCCGTTACGGTCATTCGGGTTTGTCGGTAGTGGATGCGGAGGGAAAAATAGTTGGGATTGTCTCGCGGCGAGATATTGATATAGCCTTGCATCACGGCTTTAGTCACGCGCCAGTCAAAGGTTACATGACTACAAATATAAAAACTGTCAGTCCCACCACAACGTTACCGGAAATTCAAGAATTAATGGTAACTCACGATATTGGACGCTTACCTGTTTTAAAATCGGGTCAATTGGTAGGGATAGTTACGCGCACTGATATTTTGCGGGAAATGCAGCAGGAAAAAACCCGAAAAATCCAAAATGCCGATAATTCCCTGGTTGTTAACTATTCATTACTCAATTTACTTAATAATCGTCTAGCGCCAGCTTTACAAACTCTACTTAAAACCGCCTCTACCGAAGCTGAAAAACGCGGCTGGCATTTGTATTTAGTCGGCGGTGCGGTTCGAGACTTATTATTAGCTCAAGAAGAAACAAAAATACTCATTCAAGACATCGATTTAGTAGTTGATGGCTTTCATAACGCAACCGATGTCGGCGCAGGGGTCGAACTTGCCCGCGCTCTCCAAAAATCTTACCCCCAAGCTAGGTTAGAAATTCATGGCGCTTTTCAAACGGCGGCTTTGTTGTGGCATAAAGATCCAATATTAGATTCATTGTGGGTAGATATTGCTACCGCTCGCACGGAATTTTATCCTTATCCGGCGGCTAATCCTGAAGTTGAAGCAAGTTCTATTCGTCAAGACTTGTATCGGCGCGATTTTACAATTAATGCCCTAGCGATGCGGTTAACTCATCCTCGTCCGGGGGAATTATTAGACTTTTTTGGCGGAATGCGGGATTTGCAAGCCAAGCAGTTGCGAGTTTTACACGCTAATAGTTTTATTGAAGATCCCACACGAATTTATCGCGCTGTCCGTTTTGCCGTGCGCTTGGGTTTTGCAATCGAACAGCGCACTGTTGAATATATACGTTACGCAATTTCTAGCGGCGTTTACAACTCTAACCAAGCAGATAATAAAACTAGACCCGCCCTGCAAACTCGTCTTCGTAGCGAATTAAAATACTTACTTCAATCTCCTTACTGGCAAGCTGGATTGCGCTTACTTGTAGACTTAGATGCTACTAAGTGCATTCACCCCGATTTAAAAAGTACGCGCTCTTTATGGCAGCAATTACGGCTTTTAGAGGTAATAGGGCGCGGCAAGAACCTTACTGATTGGTTGCTACGATTAGAAGTATTGATTGCTCAACTAGCTCCCCCAGAGCGCGGTTTAGTGGCGGCAAATTTACAATTGCCCGATGAAAGCATCAAAAGGTTAGTAAGTTTAGATGCTGCCGAAACCAAAGTTAGAGAACTACTCCTTGCAGCGCCCAAAAGTCGAGTAGTTCAACTATTAAAATCTTACGATGATGCTACTTTAATTTTGCTGGCAGTACGCACACCCAAAATCATCCGCCGTCAAATTTGGCTGTACCTTAATTGTTGGGCAACTATTCAAGCGCCGCTTAATGGTAATGACCTCAAAAAACTAGGCTATCCGCCAAGTCCGCAGTATCGACAAATGTTAGAAAAACTACTCGCCGCAACTCTAGATGGCATAATAAGCGATCGCTCTAGCGCCGAAAAGTTTTTATCAGTCCACTATCCACTGTAAAGTAAAGTAAAGAAGTTTCTAGTCTCTACTACTACCTCAATCTCTACTACGGTGGAGGCAGCTACTTAAACAAGCAAGCTATAATTTTCGCGTATGGAGTGCAGAAACGACCTATGACTAATCCCTTGATTCATGCCTTTTTTGTTGGCAGGGCTGTAGCTGAAGTTGTCAACGAACAGCTAGAGAATGCCTTAACTGATGCTTTGAGCGAACTTGGTAAGTTTGACGCAGAACAGCGCGAACGCCTGCGCCAGTTTACGACGGAAGTTATGGAACGAGCTAACCGAGAAGCAGAAAGCAATTTTAGTGGTTCTAGCACTACCACTACAACCGTTGCTGCTCCCAGTCGCTCTAATGACGTACAAGCAACAATTGATGAACTTAGAGCCGAAATTGCCCTACTAAGAGCGGAATTACAACGCCACCGTAGCAGTTCTACTTAAGCGAGCGAAAAAATCAAATTTGATTTTGTAGGGAGTCGCCCTAAAAGCTTTCACTCGCCTACTACTGATTCATTTCTTACCTCCTGCAAAAATAACGATTAGGAATTCGAGTGTCTCTTTCTCCTCCCGTCAAAAGTTCCGTGAAAGCTAAGGCTGACCGCAAGCGTAGCTCGATGGTGTATAAAGATAATGCCTATCGCTGGAATCGGGAAAATTACTCTCGAAATCGGCGCTTTTTTGATATATGGACGTTTGTTCTGTCTTTGATGACTGGTTTTTGGCTCAACAAAAAATCTTGGAGCTATCCTGGGGGCGCGACAGAAGAAAAGCGCAAAGCTAGACGCAAAGAACAAGCGGTTTGGATTCGCAACACATTGCTAGAATTAGGGCCAACATTTATTAAAGTCGGTCAACTATTTTCTACTCGCGCCGATTTATTTCCCAGCGAATATGTTGACGAACTTGCCAAACTCCAAGATAAAGTTCCGGCTTTTAGCTACGAGCAAACAAAAAATATTATCGAGCAGGAGCTAGGAAAGACCCTACCAGAATTATTCCAAAACTTCGAGCCAATTCCAATTGCCGCCGCAAGTTTAGGTCAAGTTCATAAAGCTACGCTCCATTCTGGGGAAACCGTCGCTGTTAAAGTCCAGCGTCCCGGCTTAAAAAAGTTATTTGAAATCGATCTAACTATTCTTAAAGGGATTACTCGTTACTTCCAAAGTCACCCAGAATTGGGCAAAGGTCGAGATTGGCTAGGCATTTACGATGAGTGTTGCCGAATTTTATGGGAAGAAATTGAATACCTCAATGAAGGGCGCAACGCGGATACCTTTCGCCGCAATTTCCGCGATCGCGATTGGGTAAAAGTACCGCGCGTTTATTGGCGTTACACTTCTCCTAGAGTATTGACTTTAGAATACGTCCCAGGCATCAAAATCAGTCACTACGAGGCGTTAGAAGCGGCGGGATTAGATCGTAAGGTATTAGCGCGTCAAGGGGCGGAAGCTTACTTGAGTCAGTTACTTAATGATGGATTTTTTCATGCCGATCCTCACCCTGGTAATATTGCGGTTAGTCCTAATGGTTCGCTGATTTTTTACGATTTTGGGATGATGGGGCAAATTCGCACGGACGTGCGAAAGCAATTGATGAAAACGCTGTTTGGCATTGCTCAAAAAGATGCCAATCAAGTAGTTGCATCCTTAGTAGAACTGGGAGCGCTTGCACCTACAGACGATATGGGACCAGTGCGGCGCTCGATTCAGTATATGTTAGATCACTTTATGGATCAGCCGTTTGAAAATCAATCGGTCAGTGCTATTAGTGACGATCTTTATGAAATTGCTTACGACCAACCTTTTCGTTTTCCCGCTACTTTTACTTTTGTAATGCGGGCTTTTTCAACGCTAGAAGGTGTGGGCAAAGGTTTAGATCCAGAATTTAGTTTTATGGAGGTTGCAAAACCTTTTGCAATGGAAATTATGACAAACGGCAATGGTTCGCAAGGTAATACTTTCCTCAATGAATTAGGTCGTCAAGCGGCACAAGTCAGCACGACCGCGTTAGGCTTACCGCGACGGCTAGAAGACACCCTAGATAAGCTAGAACGCGGCGATATTCGGATGCGCGTCCGTTCGATTGAAACCGAGCGCTTGTTGCGTCGCCAAAGTAATATTGGTTTAGCAACTATTTATGCTTTGGTCACTTGTACGTTGACTTTAGCTGCCACTTTATTGCTGATCAATCATTATTTGTGGCTGAGTGCGATCGCGGCAATTTCTGCGGGAGCATTAGGCGTTGTCTTGATTCGCACTATTATTCAACTCGATCGCTACGACAAAACATTTTAGTTACTTTAACTACTAATTATCTCTCCGTCCGCAGTGAAAATTTTTTTGCTGCGGGCTTTTTTAAGTATATGTACTTAGCTTTGTTCAGTTTGAGCATTTTTAAGCTGGTCAACTTGCTAAAACTACCTTTAGTTTTCCGTATAAACCCAATTGTAAAATTTATCTCTTAAGGTTTATATGGAATTACACATTTAGAAGTAGATGCAGTTTGTCAAACATTTGTTATATTTGTTAATACAGCAAGGTAAAGTTTGACAAGCCAAGCTTCTCGGCAGAAATGCCACAAACATCTCTCTATATTTTTGTTGGAGTCAATCATGAGTAACCCAATTGAACTATCACTAGAACAACAGTTCAGCATTCGCTCCTTTGAAACTCAAGTACAGCAAATGAGCCACGAACAAGCCCAAGACTTTTTAGTCAAGCTATACCAGCAAATGGTAATGCGCGAAGCAACTTATAAGGAGCTAATCAAGCACCAATGGGGATTTGAGGGTGGAGTTTAAATCCAGCCGAATTTCTCACCAAAATCTATCAAGGGCGACCTCCTTCGCTGGCTGAATTCTACGGATAGAAGATAGCCGGGGCTGTCGGGGCGTTACCTGAAAAGATTGAATTTTTAAATAAGTTACAAATTTACAATCGTCACACCCAAATTAGAATGCTAAATTGTGACGTTAAACACCGAGTCTAGACCAGAGGGTTGAAGCTTGGCTAAAATTTGCGGCTTAAGTTTCTCAAACTCTTGCCGGAGTAAAGCTTTACTAACTTGAGCATCGGCAACGGAAACCAAATTTTGGCTAGTCATTACCCACTGCTGTAATTGTTGGCGCTGAACTGGTGCGATCGCCATTAATAAAGAACTGCAAGCACATTCTGGAGACTCTCTAGCAAATAGTAGCAAGCGATAAGAGCCGGATTCTCCCAGTAACCTAGTTATTTCTTGACCTTGACGAGTTTTTAAATCCATATAATAAGCCAGCCACTTAGGCCCGTGTTGGGCGTTGTAGAGAACGGTAATCCACAACATCATCGGGTGCGGGGTGCTGATAAATAAAAATTGATTGAAGCGCGCGCCGCGCAAGCGTTTTTGAATTTCTTGTTGTGGCAGCATTACCCAAAGCGCAGAAATAATTTCGCCTTTAGTACGAATAGGCTGAGGAAAAACAATATCAGCGATCGGCTTATTTTTGGGCCAAGCGGTAGGTTGAAAAACCGGGTCATCAGAATAAGATTGGTCTAAAAATGGCACTCCCATAGTTAGAGAGTGATTAATAAGTTCTTCTTCTTTAGGCTGTGGTGGTAGCTGGGGGCTAGGAACTATTACACTTTGGCGTTGCTCTAAAGTGATGATTGATTGAATAATTTCTCCTACCGTTTGGGGGCGATCGTCGGGGGACTTAGCTAGACAACTAATTACCAATTCCTCTACTTCTTTGGGTATGGTAAGCTTGCTACCTGTAGAGGCAAACGAACGCGGAGTTTGGAAGTGATGGGCTTTGTACCAACCGCCAAATGATTCTGTATTTGCCTGAAAAGGCATACTACCTGTCAGCATTTCAAACATCATTACGCCTAGACTGTATATATCCGAGCGCGGATCGATATCATTGCCCTCCATTTGTTCGGGAGAAGAATAAGCTAACGTCCCTAAATAGTATTTAGTTTGATTGCTATCACCTTGAATGAGTTTAGCAATGCCAAAATCTAAGACTTTGACCAACTCCCCAAAACTTGGATCTTGAACTACAAGCATATTACTAGGCTTGATATCTCGATGAATAATTGGACAAAGTACGCCATCTACTAAAATACCTTGGTGAGCGCATTGCAAACCCAAGCCAATCTGCCGTGCCAAACTTAAGAATCTAGGTAAAGTAATCGGTTTTAAACGGACAGCATCATTGAGGTTTTCCCCTTGCAAATATTCCATGACATAGAATGGCGTTCCATGTTCGTCTACACCGTAATCCATGACGCGGACGATATGAATGCTTTTTTGTCCTAACAGAGCGCAAGTTTTTGCCTCCGTTTCAAAACGCTCTTTGACACGTATTTTTTTATTTTGAATAGAGAGAGCAAGAAATTTGACCGCTACAGGCACGCCACCCAACAAAACATCCTTGGCACAATATACCTGCCCCATCGCTCCAGTGCCAATTAATTTCTGAAGCTGATAGCGTTTAGCTAATAAACGACCAATGTTGGGATCTGTCATAGGAGGATAACGATTCAATCAATTGAGAGCTAGGAAACGATTTGAGTTTTTGGAGCTACAGGAGGTGACGAACTTAGGATACCCATTTTTTTACAGTATTACCTAAGTTTGTGGGGGAAAACTTGATAAATATCTCCTAATAGCATTTTTTGTTTTGCACCCGTGACTGTAGGTAAGTTACCCGCAATACCCAGATTGCGCCAGTATCCCAACACTGCAAAAGCGATCGCTTCTTTAAAATCGGCACTCAGTCCTACTTCATCGGTAGTCGATACAACGGTGCTGGGCAAAAGAGTTTGCAAGCGCTGAACAATGTATAAATTTTTACTTCCGCCGCCACACAACAGCACGCGGTCGGGCAGTTGGGGTAAAAACGTTTGATAGCTATGCACAATGGAAGCAACGGTTAATTCGGCAAGAGTAGCTATTTGATCGGCAAGACTAAGCTGGTAAGATGCCATGTCCGACAGACATTCGTGCAGGTACATTGAGCCAAATAACTCCCGCCCTGTGGATTTTGGCGGTAACTGTCCAAAATAATCTTGGTGCAACCACTGCTCTACTAATTTATGGCAAGGCGTACCGCTTGCTGCCCAGCTTCCATTGCGATCGTAAGCTTGAGCGCCATCAGTTAAATGCTGTACGGCTAAGTCTAGCAAAGAATTTGCAGGGCCAGTATCCCAGCCGCGTATTTCTTCTAACCAATGCGGATTGCTCCGAGGAGGTAAGTAAGCGACGTTACCAATTCCCCCTAGATTTTGCACGCAGGAAGATTTGTCATTATGGCTGAGGAGGTAGGCATCTACTTTCGGGACTAAGGGCGCTCCCTCACCTCCGGCGGCGATATCGCCAGCACGAAAGTTGCAGATAGTAGGAATCCCAGTTATTTGAGCAATCGCTTCACCCCGACCGAGTTGGAGGCTATAAGCTAAAGAGTTACAAGACGGACTGCCTACGGGTCGATGATACACGGTTTGTCCGTGAGAACCAATTAACTGAGCGGGAGGGTAATTTTTTTGAATATCCTGAGCGGCTTGAGCGAAGCTACAAGAAATCGCATCATCAAGGATGGCTAATTGCGCCAGAGAGATTTCCGCCCCGCCACAAACTGCCAAAATTTGCTTTGATAGCTCTGGAGGATAAGGATAAGTTTCCCCGGCTAAAAGTTCAACTTTTAGGTCTAATTCTGTCCCAGTTACGTCTATTAATGCCGCATCAATGCCATCTACGGACGTACCACTGATTAAACCAACTACATGGGTCATAATAAATTTAATTTTTTTCTATTGTCCAATCTCCTAACTTAGAGTTTAAGGCTGAGGGTTTGCTAATTTCTGCCTTTGAGGAGACGGAGCGGCGGTTTTTTCGGTAGCGATGATGTGCAAATCGATATTTTTGAGCAAGCGCATCAATTGTTGGGTAAGAGAGCCTTGCAATAAGATTTTCCAACGCGATCGCTGACTTTCACCAATTACAATTTGGGTAATATGCTTTTCTTCGGCGACACGGGCGATCGCATTCGGGATATTTTGATCTTTAACGCGGATAAATTCGCCGCCAAATTCTCGGCAAAGTTTTTCGCAAGTTTCGATGTACAAGCTTTCTTCTCTAGTAAGAAAGCGATCTTGATTGGCTACATAAACCGCATATAGCGGCGCATTCATGTAACCTGCTATTCTCGCTCCCCGGCGCAATAGTTGAATGGAATTGGGATAAGTGGAGACGCAAACTAAAACTCGTTCGTGAATGTTGCAAAACTTCCCCTTGGGGGTAGTAGAAATCGCATCATCTTCTACGTTGTCGGCGACTTCCCGTAGCGCTAATTCGCGTAAAGCAATCAAGTTGCGGCGTTGAAAAAAGTTTTGCAAAGACTGTTGAATTTTTTGCGGCGCGTAGATTTTGCCGTCTTGGAGGCGTTCGAGTAAAGTTTCGGGGGTGACATCAATTACTACTACTTCATCAGCTTCCTCTAACAGGCGATCGGGGACGCGTTCGCGCACTACCACCCCAGTTATCCTAGCTACCAGGTCGTTGAGGCTTTCTAGGTGCTGTATATTGACGGTAGAGTATACATCGATGCCCGCATTTAAAATTAGTTCTACGTCTTGGTAGCGTTTTTCGGTAGGAGAACCGGGGACGTTGGTATGAGCTAATTCATCTACTAATACTAAGCTAGGACTTCGCTCGATAATTGCCTCGGTATCCATCTCCGTTAGAGTTAGTTCGCCGCGCTCGATTTGTTTGCGGGGTACTATTTCCAGGTCAAGAGCTTTAAGCGCTGTCTCTTTGCGCCCGTGAGTTTCCAATAGCCCAATAACTACATCAATTCCTTCTTGTTTGAGCATTTTGGCTTCTTCTAGCATCCGGTAAGTTTTACCTACCCCTGGAGCCATCCCAATAAAGATTTTATGCTTACCTCGACGCGCCGAACGAATAAAAGAGTTTGTAGTTGACATGAGATGGCAAAGATTTTGCTTTTGGATAAGCGA